>Ga0181537_10001041_pt1 | contig 25962 bp, 18 predicted proteins | sample PEATcosm2014_Bin_39_FD_119765 | JGI IMG/M metagenome (GOLD analysis project Ga0181537, IMG submission 119765) | Peatland microbial communities from MTU Mesocosm Facility, Houghton, MI, USA - PEATcosm2014_Bin23_10_metaG | ecosystem: Environmental > Terrestrial > Soil > Wetlands > Peat | place...
GGCGTTGGGATCGTCTTCGGGGAGGTCATGGTGGGCGTCCCATGTGGGGCGGGAGACGTCGACGTTGACTTGCACGTCGGCATTTTCTTCGTCGCGTTTAGCTTGTTGGGCTTTTTGGTCGATAGCGTGGATGGTGCGCAGGAGTTGGCTCGTGAGGTAGCCGAGCACGGCGGCGCGGCGCGGGGAGATTTTATTTTGCGCGAGGAGCAGCAAGAGACGGGAGAGGAAGTCGTTGAGGGCTTCCGGGGATTTTAGCTCGGCGAGGTTGGCTGTGAGTGCCGTGGCGACCTCGGAGGGTTGGTAGAACTTAAGGTGATGGAGGCAGAAACGGGCGTCTAGGCGCTGGGTGCTGAGGCGGCAGCGTTTTTGGTTGGCGTAGCGGTGCTGGCAGCGCTGATCGATGTTCAGTTGATCTGCCAGGGTTGCGGATTGGGGTAAAGCGTTTTGCATGTTGGAGTTGCAGACGGTGTTGGGCATGACGACGGTCCTTTGGAGGTGGGATTTTTGGAGGATACAGAGGTACACGGTAGGGGAATTTGTATGGTTATCAAAACACGGGGGTTGCGTGGGGAGCAATTTGTATCGTTATGAAAACACGGGGGCGAATTTGGGGGACACAAATTGAGAGTTTGTTCTTGGGTGAAGCGGACGGATTGGACACGCAAATCCATGGTACACGGTAGCATGGATTCACCGATATGTCAAGAACTTATTTGGTACCGTTCGAATGAGGTGAGACGCGCGGCATGAGACGGCGGTGGGAGATGCTGCGATCAGGGGCCAGCTTCACGAAATGCGCGAGATCGGGCGCATGGATGTCTCACTAACATTCTTGAACATTGTGCCCAGGCCGCCCGCCATTCCTGGCGATTGAATTCCGAGACGTGGGAACAATCAATAGGCTTGCGCGTGAATATCCTAGGCATGGTTCCTCCTGTCTTTACTATCGTCCGCCCGGCACAGCTCAAAGGCGTTGCCACCACTCCCTTTCACCCGATACATGGCCATATCCGACCGGTCGATCAAAGCCTCACTGCTGGTGCCGTCGACGGGGAACCGGCTGAGTCCGATGCTGGCGGTAACGCTGGCACGAACGTGGTTCTCAATTTCGATAGGTTTCTCGATAGCGCGCAGAATACGCTCCACCACCTTCAACGCGTCAGTTTCCCGTTTTAGTCCGGGCAGGATGACAATGAATTCGTCGCCGCCCAGCCGGCCTACGATATCTTCGGGGCGAAGCGTATGCCGTATCCGTTCGGCGGTGATCTTAAGAATCTTGTCCCCAGCGGCATGGCCGTAACGATCGTTGACAGGCTTGAAGCGGTCGAGGTCTATGAACAGAACAGCGAGCGACGAACAATCTGCCGTGGCCTTCTGTACGCATTGCTCCAGTTGGAGGTGGATGGAATGTCGATTGAGGAGGCCTGTCAGCGCGTCGTGTTTTGCCAGGTGCCGAACGTGCTCTTCGGACTTGTGCAATTTGTGCGCTGCTCTCAAGCGCAGCAATTGCTCGCGCACGAAGGACGCATTTTCCAATTCGAATTCGCTCCAAGGCTGGCTGCGTCCGCGTACGGTTTCCTTCCAGGCCGCGAACGAGGTGCGCGGGAGCAAGCGGCCCTGCTCATCCGCGCTGACCGCTTTGTCGGGATTCCCGGCCCACACGACCGTCTCGGCGAGTTCCTGCCGTAACAAAAGAAGATAATCGCCGGTCTCCTCCGTGAGTCCAATGTACAGGGCTCCGCTAGCCTTATCCGCATAGGATGCGGCGCTGGGGTCCAGCAAGCTGAGGCTGTTGGAACTCGCGATTCCTCTTGCTGAGATGGTCTGCAATTTGGCGATGACGGGAAGAAGTGACTCTTCGTCTACGGTTGCGCCGTGGGACGAAACGACTCCGGCAGTACGTGAAACTAATCCGTCCGCGCGCAGTAAATCGAGGAGTTGAGGACCTTGTAAGCTTTCTGCCTGCACGGGCGATTCGGACGCTTCAATGTCCGCCATGTACGTTTCGAGCGCTCTGCGGGACGTTAGCCGGGATTGCAAGGCGAAGTTGTCGATGCGCAGGGCGACCTGCGACGCGAAAATCTGCACAATGAGTTCGCAGACTGAGCGGGTCGAATGATCCAGCCGGTGCGGCACGGCTTTGTGACATGCCATCATGCCCCAAAGCCGGTGGTTGACGATAATCGAAACAGTCATGGACGACTGTACGTTCATATTGCGCAGATACGCGATGTGTAACATTGAGACGCTGCGCAGAGATGAGCGCGTCAAATCGAGCGGTCTTCCGGTCAGTGGTCCGATCTCGGGAATGATCGGCACCGGCGTCGCGTCGACATCCGCAATTGATCGCGAGGGATTCATCAGAAAGAGCTGGCGCGCTTGGGCCGGAATGTCACTTTCTGGAAAGTGCGAACCGAGGTACAAGACTGGCAAGGACCCCACGGCCTCGGCGACCACTTCACCGTTCCAAGCATCGTCGAATTGATACACCATGACGCGGTCGAATCCGCTGAGTCGCCGGATTTCCTCCGCGGCCAGCCGCGACAGCTCCAAAACGTCGGCCGCCTGCTCCATGCGCGTGACCGGAATGCGGATGTGGGCATTGAGTTCCAGTGGTTCCAGCGAATGTGTTCCTCGCACCAGTTCGAGCTCCACAATAAGGACGCCGTCGTGCCGATGGGCGATGGCATGCATCTCGATCCCGCGAGCGCTTACTGGTACGAACAGAGGTTTCGCTAAAAAGGGTTCGTCGCTCAATATTTGAGATCGGAACGTCTTGAACAGCTGTGCTCCCAGGACCGTCTCGAACGAGTGTCCCAACAAAATGTCAGGAGACATCCCCAGCATAGTGGAGATGTTCGTACTGACGTGCCTGACGATGAGATCCGGCTCGGAGAGCGCGAAAAGCAGACCGTGCGGCTGAATGTGACCAATGATTTGGATCGGTTCCAGGGCGCACTTGGCGAGGCCGGGAAGGAGAGCGCTGCGCTCTGCTAAACGCTCCATCAGCAATTACCAGGGTGGGGGAGGGGCTGCGATAACCACGCCGCGTAGACATCAAATATCCCCACGGCCGTCGAGCAAATCGCCTCCACGTTGTGTTTCCCGTGTTCCTCCAGGTCCGAGCAAAATGATGCCCAGAGCGCTTCAGAGTGTCCTTTTCCATAACCATAGAATTGAAAACTCGCGGCTGGTCCGAGAATGGAGCGTAATCGTTTAACGATGATTTTTCCGCCCATCATGGAACCAAGAATCACGTAGGCATATCCGAATAAGCCCGCAGGGTCGACGGGCGAAACCCAGTGGTATCGCTCCAGTGCGGCAATGTCTGTAACAGTTGCGCCCATTAGCCTCAGATCCTCGCGCAGAGCGCTGGATCTCTCAAGAGCGAGTACCGGATCGCCGGTCTTGGCTGCGCATGCCACGGCGCACTCCAGCGGCTCGAAAAGCCCCAGTAACCGACCGAGATGTGCTCGATATTCCGGAACGGTGTACCCAGGATCAAACAGTCGCGACATGGCTGGACTGGCACCCAAGTTGGCGTGGCGCGAACGCGTCGCATCCCGAAGAGCCCCAATAACGCCTGGTGCGACAGGACCAGCTCCACCGTTACGCATTCGTTCTCCCAAGAATATGCAGACAAGAGGACCGCACACAAAAACCGATTGAAAGTAGGAAGGGGCTTAGCGTTACAAACTCAAGCGGCGCCGCCGTCGCGACTTCAATGGTCTTCCAACTCTACGCTGCCACGCGGTTGGGAAACTGTCTCTTTTTGGTCATATTTATAATTTGGCAAACCGACACGTCTCGAGACATTTCCGCTCTTCAGAACCCGGCCTACGGCTATCGCCGCGTGGCGTGGTTGCTGCAGCGGACGAACACCTCGATCTGTGCGAGCCAGTCGAGACGTGAAAATGAAATTAGCAAACGTTTCAGCTGTTCGCGTCTGTTAGAATTCGCGCTATTGCGCACGGAGGCTAGAAAATGCGCCGATATCACCATATTGGAATTCCTACCAGCGAATCGCGGCCGGGAGAGCGCCACATCAAACATCTAAAGACGTTTATTGTCGGACACGAAAACAGCGAGTATGGCGTGGAATGGATGCGGTTCGAAGCGGACGCAGCTATTCCGGAGTTGGTCAGGCAAGTGCCTCATGTTGCATTTGAGGTGAGTGACCTGGCTTCCGAACTGGAAGGCCGGGAAATTCTGATTGCGCCGAACAGCCCATCCGAGGGCGTGCGCGTGGCGTTTATCGTCGAAAACGGCGCGCCCATTGAGTTCCTGGAGTTCACCGACCCCAACCATACGGCTCGTCGTTAAGACGCGGCTAAGATTGCAGATCGTTCCGACTGGCGCCGGCGGATCGCTACGGCGGGCTTCACACTGTTGATTCGCACGTAGAAGCGGCGCCGTACAAAGGAGTTCGACGATGATGAGAATGGCAAACTTACGCACTTTGCGGACGTGAAGCTTACCCGCGCGCTAGCCTGATGCGCTGGACGATGCCATTGGGTGCAGCCGCGGGACAACTGAAGACAAAGTCAGCGCAAGGATACGCTGCTCGCAAAGCCGAGCGAGGGCACCCCCAGGAAATGACGATGTGCGGGTTTACGTCCGGGCAAGCTGGGGCGCAGCATGCTGCGCCCCTACAAACGGCCGGAGCTTCTGATGCGCTGGACGGCATGGGCCGGCCCCGTTACACTGCATCATCGCGTTTTTCATTCGACAATTTAGTGGCGGTTGCGCAGGGGCTGGGAGACGATGCTGCGTTTTTATACTGCAGGAGAATCGCACGGGGAGGCGCTGCTGGCGTTTGTCTCCGGATTGCCCGCGGGGCTGCCCATCGATGTGGGATTTATTAATCATGAGCTGCACCGCCGGCAGCTGGGTTATGGGCGCGGCGGGCGGCAGAAGATTGAGAAGGACCGCGCGGAGATTTTTGCGGGCGTGCATCACGGGCAGACGATTGGTGCACCGATTGCGGTGCGGATTGAGAATCGCGATTGGGCGAACTGGGAGAAATTTCTGCCGGTGGAAAATTCCGCGGAGGCGCGGGCGCTGGCGGAACAGAAGAAATTGGTGGCGCCGCGGCCCGGGCATGCGGACTTGGCGGGGGCGCAGAAATTTAATTTTCACGATGCGCGGTATGTGCTGGAGCGGGCCTCGGCGCGCGAGACGGCAGCGCGAGTGGCGGCTGGGGCATTCGCAAAGTTGCTCTTGCGCGAACTGGGGACGGAGATTGCCAGCCACACAACGCAGGTGGGCCACGTGAAATTGCAGCGCGCGGCCGGCTGGGACGAGATTCGGGCGCTCAGCACGGACCTGGAATCGCCGCTGCGGTGTGTGGATGCCGCGACGCAGGAAGCGATGAAGGGCGAAGTGGACGCGGCGAACAAGGCGGGCGATACCGTGGGCGGGATTTTTGAGGTGGTGGTGCATCACGTGCCGATTGGGCTGGGCAGCCACGCGCAGTGGGACGAGAAACTGGATGGGCGGCTGGCGCAAGCGGTGATGAGCATTCAGGCGGTGAAGGGCGTGGAGATTGGCGCAGGGATTGCGGCGGCGGGAAGCTACGGCAGCGAGGTGCAGGACGAGATTGGGTACGATGCGGGGGCGCGTCGGTTTACGCGCAGCTCGAATCGCGCCGGGGGACTCGAAGGCGGCATCACGAACGGCGAAGACGTGATTGTGCGCGGATATTTGAAGCCGATCTCCACGCTGAAGAAGCCGCTGGGCACGGTGGACATGGTGACGAAGCAAGCGGTGCTGGCGGCGTACGAACGGTCCGACTGGTGCGTAGTGCCGGCGGCGGGGGTGGCGGCGGAGGCGATGGTAGCACTTGTGTTAGCTGACGCTTTTCTGCAAAAATTTGGAGGGGACTCGCTGAGCGAGATGCGCCGCAACTTCGATAACTATGCCGACCAAATCGCACAATTCTAAAGCTGCCGCGGAAAATGTTGCGGCGAGCAGCGTCAGCGACGCGCCTAGCGGGAAATCCGCTGCCGCCATGGAGGGCGGGGCGGAAACTGGGGCGTCACCTCTAGCGTCGGCTGCGCCGCCGCTTGTACCGCGCAAGATTTATCCCATCGTGAAGTATGGCGATCCGATCCTTGAGAAAAATACCGCGGTCGTGAGCAAATTTGATGCCGAGCTCGCGGAGCTGGCGGAGGATATGTTCGCGTCGATGTATGCGGCGGCTGGCGTGGGGCTGGCGGCGCCGCAGATCGGCAAGGGGATCCGCATGGCGGTGGTGGATGTGACCGCGGGAAAAAATCCCGAGGGCAAGATTGTGCTGGTGAACCCGGAGATTATTCACGCGGAAGGCGAAAAGCGCGAAGAGGAAGGCTGCCTGAGCATTCCAGGATTTCGCGGATACGTGGTGCGGCCGCTGTTTGTGACGGTGCGGGCGCAAACGGTGGCGGGGGAAACATTCGAGTTGCGCGGGGAAGATTTGCTGGCGCGGGCGTTTTGCCATGAGATCGATCACCTGCACGGCGTGCTCTTTCTGCAACACCTCAGCATGATCAAGCGCGATTTGATCCGGCGCAAAATCAAGAAACTTCGCAAACAAGGCGAGTGGTGATTTGCGGCTGATTTTTTGCGGGACGCCGCAATTTGCGGTGCCCTCGCTGAACTTTCTGCTGGCGCAACGCGATTTTGAAATTGCGGCGGTGGTGACGCAGCCGGACCGGCCGCGTGGGCGCGGGCAGGAAATTTCGTTTTCTCCGGTGAAGCAGGCGGCGCTGGATGGCGGGGTCGCGGTGCTGCAGCCGGAGAAAATTCGCGCGCCGGAAGTGCAGCCGCAACTGGAAGCGCTGTCGGCGGACGCCATCGTCATCATCGCTTACGGGCAAATCATTCCTGCACGGCTGCTAAACATTGCAAAATGTGGGTGGATTAATCTGCACGCTTCCCTGCTGCCGAAATATCGCGGGGCTGCGCCGATTCAGTGGGCCATCGCGAATGGCGAGAGCGTTTCGGGATTGACGACGATGCGCATCGATGCGGGGATGGATACGGGCGAGATTTTGTTGCAGGAAGAGATGCGCATTGGGGCGGCGGAGACTACGCCGGAGTTGGCGGCGCGGATGGCGGAGGCGGGTGCGCCGCTCGTGGCGGCGACGTTGCGCGGGCTGTTGGCGGGGACGATTACCCCGCGCGCGCAGGACCGTTCGCTGGCTACGCTTGCACCGCTGCTGAAGAAAGAAGATGGACGGATTGATTGGTCGCGGCCGGCACGGGAAATTTATGATCGGATGCGCGGGTTTGCGCCTTGGCCGGGGGCGTTTACGACGTTTCGCGGACGGAATTGTCAGGTCTGGGGGGAACCGGAGGAAGGCGTTGCTGCGACGGGCGAGGCTGGAGATATTTTCGGTGCGGGGATGTTTTTGGTGCGGTGCGGTGCGGGAACAGCACTGCGGCTGACGCACGTTAAGCCGGAGGGCGGATCGAGAATGTTGGCGGTGGACTTCGCGCATGGAGCACGGCCGCAGCCTGGGGAACGGTTCGTCTAGTTTGGGCTACTCGCATGAGAGGGGAGTTTTTAGTGTGGACTACACCGCGCACAGGCGAAAGCCTATGCCACCGTAATTCAACGACCAAACTAGCGCGGCTACGGGCAAAGAGTTTTTATGTATGAAAAAAAGTGGCGAGTGGCGAGTGATGAGTGGCGAGTCACAGGCAAAAGAGTCCAGACGGAATTCTGTGGCACTCGAGTAACGCGTAACGGAACAACCATACAGGTGGATAGTAGCTTCTAAACCTTGGGCACGGCGGACAAGTTTGAACGGCGGAAGTTGGTTGCAGAGGCGTTAGATTGTGGCGACAGGGTTAGATGCGGGATTTGCTCCGAGCGGGACGGTCATGCATACTCGCCGTTTGCAGTAGTTGCGTCGGTTGCAGTGTTGGTGTCGGTTGCAAGGTTTGCGCAGTGTCGCCGCTCGGATGCGGCAGGAGCCATACTTACATGAAGATTCCAGCATTTATTCGCGCTGCGTGTGTCTGCGCTATTGCCGCGCAACTGGCGTTCACGCCGCTCGGGCTTCCGGCGGCCGCGGACAAGGCTGCGGCTGCGACGCCGGCGAAAGCGACGCCGATCGATAAGGTGGCGGGCGGCGCGAATGATGTGGTTTTGAAGGCCATGCAGGCGGAGTTGGCGCGCGCTACGGGGGATTTGGCGAAGACGGACCCGCCGCCTTACTACCTGAGTTACACGGTGTACGACCAGGACTTCACGATTTTGGTGGGGGCTTATGGGAGTTTGCTGCAGGATGGATCGGTCTCGCGGCGGCAGGCGGACGTGGCGATGCGTGTGGGGACGCCGGCGCTGGACAATACGCACGGACAGGCGCGACCGAGCGGGTTGACGAGCGGGACGTTGCCGCTGGGGGACAATCCGGACGCTTTGCAGCGCGTGTTGTGGGAGTTGACGGACCGCGAGTACAAGCGGGCGGCGCCGGCGCTGTTGAGTGTGCGAACGAACAATGCGGTGAAAGCGGAGGAAGAAGATAAGTCGCCGGATTTTTCTAAGGAATCGCCGACGACGCACATTGGGAAGGATGCGGTGCCCACGAGTTTCGATCACGCCGCGTGGTCCAGCGAGATCAAACGGCTTTCCGGGGAGTTTCGCAAATATCCGGATGTGTATTTCGCGGAAGTGGTGATCACGGTATCGGACGCAAATGCGCGGATGGTGTCGAGCGAAGGGAGCGCAATTGTTACGCCGAGCGCGTCGACACGGCTGGTGATGGAGGCGCAAACACGGGCGGCGGATGGCATGGAACTGCTCCGCGTGGAGACCTTTCAGGCACCGACAGCGGCGGGTTTGCCGAGCGAAAAAGAGCTTTCGGCGAAGGTCGACAAGATGGCGGTGGATTTGAAGGCCTTGCGCGATGCGCCGGTGGCGGAGCCGTACGATGGACCGGCCCTGCTGAGCGGGCGGGCGGCGGCCGTGTTTTTCCATGAGGTGCTTGGGCATCGCCTCGAAGGACACCGGCAGAAGGATGAAGAAGAAGGACAGACGTTTACGAAGAAGATTGGGCAGGAAGTATTGCCAAAATTTTTAAGCGTGTCGGATGATCCGACGGTGCATGAGATTGGCGGGGTGAAGCTGGCGGGATCGTATGGGTTTGACAATGAGGGGACGCCGGCGCAGCGCGTGGATGTGATTAAGGATGGGATTTTGCAGAATTTCCTGATGTCGCGCATGCCCATCAAGAATTTCGCGGTGTCCAACGGACACGGGCGGAATCAGCCGGGGTTGATGCCGACGGGACGACAGGGGAATTTGATTGTGACGTCGACGCAGACGGTGCCGGAAGAGCAGATGCGGCAGAAGTTGATCGATGAAGTGAAAAAGCAGGGGAAACCGTACGGGTTGTACTTCGACGATATTCAGGGCGGGTTTACGCTAACGCAACGGTCGCTGCCGCAGGCGTTTCAAGTGTTGCCGGTGATTGTTTACAAGGTGTATGCGGACGGGCGGCCGGACGAACTAGTGCGCGGGGTGGACATTGTGGGGACGCCGCTGGCGTCGCTGACACGGATTATTACCACGGGCGACCAGCAGCATGTGTTTAACGGCGTATGCGGGGCGGAGAGCGGGAGCGTGCCGGTAGCGGCGGTGGCGCCGGCGATGCTGTTCTCTGAGATGGAAGTGCAGAAGCGGCAGCATGCGCACGAGCGGCCGCCGATCTTGCCGGCGCCTGGAACGGCGAACGAGAACACGCCAAATCCGCAGACGAAGCCCGAGGGCAACTAATGAACGCGAACAGCAACGTGGCTGGTGTTGCGGGGCGGGGATTTATGCGCAGAGTTTTTGCGACGATGGCAGTTGTGGCGGCGAGCGCGATGCTTTGCGGGGCGGCAATGGGCGCGCCACGAAGCCGCGAGGGCAAGTCTGCGACCACCGACGCGGCCACGCCGCGGCTGGCGGACAATCCGGCAGCGAAGGGCGACGTGTTGCTGGAAGCGATGCTGACGGAGCTGGATCGCTCGAAGGACCATCTGAAGATGGACCAGGTGCAAGCGCCGTACTTTATCGAGTATCGCGTGAACGATTTGGAGGATCGGTCCGTGGAAGCGGCGTTCGGCGCGCTGCGCGAAGACCAGAAGGTGCACCTGCGGGTAATCCGCGTGACGGTGCGGGTGGGCGATTACAAGCAGGACAGTTTCTACGGGCAAGGCATTGGAGAAGCGAACATCCTGCCGCTGGACAACGATTTACTGGCGCTTCGGCACCAGATCTGGCTGCTGACGGATGAGGCGTATAAATCGGCGGGCGAAGCGCTGGCCGAGAAGCAGGCGGCGCTGAAACAGTTTTCGGCGGATGCCTCTCCGGTGGACGATTTCGCGAAGGCTCCGGTGGTAACGGAGCTGGAGCCGACGGTGGCGTTGAAGGTGGATGATGCGGCGTGGAAGAAGACGCTGGAGGATGTGACGGCGCTTTATAAAGATTATCCGGACGTGCAGAGCGTGGCGGCTTCGGCGCACTTCTCCTCAAACAACGAATACCTGGTGAACACGGAAGGGACGGTGACGCGCGAGGGGAAGACGACGTACAGCGTGCAGTTCGTGGCCTCTGCGCAGGCCGAGGATGGGATGCGGCTGGGGCGAAGCCCGGCGTGGACAGTCGGGAAACCGGAAGAGTTGCCGACGCGGGAAGCGCTGCTCTCCGACGCCAAGAAGACGCTGGATACCGTGATGGCGCTGCGCAAGGCCCCGATTGTCGAGGAAGAGTATCGCGGGCCGGTGTTGTTCGCGCCGGATGCGGCGAACGACATTGTGCTTTCGTATCTAGGTACAAACTTGACGGGCCGGAAGCCGCAACTCGGGAAGCCGAACCGGACGGTGGGATCTTTTGCGACCAGTTATAAGAACCGCGTGCTGCCGAATTTCGTGACGGTCGTGGACGATCCTTCGTTGAAGAGTTTTGAGGGCAAGAGCACGGTGGGCAGCTACGACATCGACAACGAAGGCGTGAAGGCGCAGACGGTGACGCTGGTGGACAACGGGTCGCTGGTGAACTACTTGGTGGGGCGAGTGCCGATCCGGGATTTTACGAGCTCGAACGGGCATGGAAGAGGCTCGGCGGGGAGCCCGGCGCAGCCTAGTCCCGGTGTGTTGATTTTCAAGAGTTCCGAGGCGCAATCGCCCGAGGCGCTGAAGAAAAAGATCATGCAAATGGCGACGGATGCGGGAAAGCCGTATGCGTATCGCGTGGAAACGCTGGGGCCGGGGAATACGCCGCGGCTGCTGTACCGGGTTTACGCCAGCGACGGTCATGAAGAGCTGGTGCGCGGGGCGATGTTCAGCGAACTGGATGTGCGGGCGCTGCGGACGGATTTGATTGCCGCGGGAAACGATCCATTGTTGGACAATCGCACGGGCGGGGTGCCGATGACGGTGATTACGCCGTCGCTGCTGTTTGACGAGCTGGAAGTGAAGCGGGCGGACACTAGCAAGGACAAGTTGCCGGACTATCCGGCGCCGCCGCTGAGCCCGAAGTAACAAACTCTGATTCAGGCATCGAGTAAGAATCCGAGCGTACCAACTAAATCCATGACGCTGGGCGAACGCATCGAGTGGCTGGGGAGGATCTCGCTACTGGTGTTTATCCTGGCGTCGGCGGCGTTTCTGAGCGCCATTACCGCGATGCGCATCGCGATTCACGGGCGCGAGACGACCATGCCGAATCTTGTGGGCATGAACGTGGGACAGGCGAATTCAGTGCTACGGTCGCGCGGGCTGGTGCTGAAGGTGGCGGACCATATTTACAGCGATTTGCCGATGAATTCGGTGGTGCGGCAGACGCCGACGGCGGGATTACTGATGAAGGAGTCGCAGCAGGCGCATGTGGTGATTAGCCTGGGACAGCGACAATTGCAGATACCGCTGCTCGAGGGACATACGTTGCGGGCGAGCCGGATTGAGTTGCTGCGCGGCGGGTTGCAGATTGGGGAAGTTTCCACCATGGAGCTGTCTGGCCAGGCGCCCGATACGGTGGTGGAGCAGAATCCGCGGCCGGGCGCGGGGGCCAGCACGCCGCGCGTGGATGTGCTGGTGGCGGAAACGCCGCGCGTGGCAAGTTACGTGATGCCGTACTTGATTGGGCTGGACGAGATCGCGGCGCAGCGCAGGTTGGATGCGGCGCAACTGCACGCCAAGGCGAATTACGTGGCAGCGCCGCAGTGGCCGCATGCGGCGGTAATCGATCAGACGCCGGCGCCGGGGGCACGGTTGGCGGCGGGGTCGCAGGTTGAGTTGACCATCGCGAATTAGGGCGGCGAGCGAGCGCGCTGGGCGCTTACGAGCCGCGCAGATAATTTCTGAAACAAAACGGGCGTATCGTTCGTTACTCACGGAGACAGGCAGTTGGATCGTCCGGAAGCGGCGGCTCATTCTGTGGCTATGGAGGCCAGCATGGATAAGGCATTGCATGGAGTTTGTGCGAAGAGATTTGTTTTATGGACGACCGCGGGAATTGCATGCGCAGCGATTGCGGGCGCGATGCTGGTGGCAGGCGCGGCGCCGCCGCGGGCGCAGGACGACAAGAAGAGCGGGGATTTGAACGCGGGAATTACGATTGGCAAGCAGGCTACGGCCAAGGATGTGGGATTGCCGATTTATCCGGGAGCTACGGCGCACAAGGATCCGAAGGACGAGAATTCCGGTGCCAACTTCGGCCTGTGGGGCGGATCGTTCGGACTTAAGTTGGCAGTGCTGAAGCTGGATTCGGCGGACTCGGCCGAAAAGGTGGCAGCGTTTTATCGCAAGGCGCTGGCGAAGTATGGTCCGGTGCTGGATTGCAGCAACAACAACGGCAAGCCCCCGGACAGCGGCCAGGGCAGCGATAAGTCCTCGAAGCTGACGTGCGGGGACGACAAACCGGACGCGGGGGAGTTGCTATTCAAAGCCGGGACGAAGGAGAAACAACATCTGGTCAGCGTGAAGCCAGCCGGGGCCGGCGTGAACATTGACCTGGTGTATCTGGAAGCGCGTGGCACCGAGCAAGAGGCGAAGTAGTGGAGTGGACGTACGAAGGGCCTGCGGTACGCGAATCGGCTCAGGGCTTGCCGGGCCCGTTCTTTGCGATGTGCGCCACGACTTGCGGGCCGTAAAGCTTGGATTCTGCGCCGCGCGGGGTCCAATCTGACGGCGGGAACGCGATGTGCCAGAAGTTTTTCTGCGGCTTGAGGAATTCGACGGCCACTTCGGGAACGCCAGTGTTCCCGGCATTGGAATCGACCACGCGGCAGGAGATCTGCTCCTGGGTGTGGACGTTGCGCAAGGTCAGAAATTCGCCGGCGGCGCACGGCGTGATCAGCAGAATCAGCGCGCCGTGGGCGCTGACCACCAGCGTCCTGGTGATCTCCGGCGTGGCCTTCGAGCCGGCCTTCTGTAGCACGATGTCGATATCGATGGTTAAACAGACGCGCTGACTGCGGCGCAAACCGGTTATTTTTCCTACATGTCCTTCGTTGAGTGCACCAGCCACGCGCAGCACCTCTAGTCGGTCTTATCGGCAGCATTGGAAAAAACTTTAGGGTGAATGAGGGAATTCATCGAGGAATTCCCTGCCCGTGAAGCGCCAAATTCCGTGAGAATTCTCTGAGAAACTTGGCGTATGCGTGAAACGGCGGCGGAATGACGAGCGAGCGTCGCGAGCGGTCTGCCGAAGGACCCCAAGCATAACGCAAACGAAACGACACGAAGCGTTGAATGCGCTTGCGCCAAATGCGCGGGGCCTGTATCGTGAACCACTTTTGCGATTGCCTTTTGGCGATTCGCTGCGCTGCAGTTTTGCAGAGCGCCGAACGAGCTTCGGGGACTAACTTCGGTACATGGCGGCCACCATCACGACGGAAGAAGCTTCGCACACCCAGGGATATGGCTTGCGGCGGAGCGTGCTCTCGCCGCTCGAGACGCTGGCGCAGTCGGTTTCGACGATTGCGCCGACCGCAACACCCGCGGCCACGATTCCGCTGGTGTGCGCGCTGGCCGGGAACGGGACATGGCTGGCCTACGCGCTGGCGACCGCGGCGGTGTTTCTGGTCGGGTTGTGCATCGCGAAGTATGCGCGGTACTCGTCGTCTCCGGGCTCGCTGTATACGTATGCTGGCGCCATTTTGCCGCCGTGGCTCGCGGCGACGGCGGCGTGGAGTTTGTTGCTGGCCTATGTGGCCACGGGCAGCAGCGTGATCGCGGGATTTTTTCACTACGCCAATTTGCTGGTGCAGGACGTGACGGGGCACGCGATTTCCGGCGCGGGATTGGCGGTGGCGGCGACCGCGCTATGCATGTACATCGCGTGGCGCGACGTAAAAGTTTCGGCGCGCATGATGCTGTGGATTGAGGCCGCGTCGGTGGCCAGCATTTTGATTGTCGTGGCGCTGGTGCTGCTCCGCCAAGGGCCGCATCTGGATTCTGAACAGGTGCACTTGCACGCCATGACGGGGAGCGGACTGCGGCTCGGATTGGTGCTCGCGCTTTTCAGTTTTGTGGGATTTGAAAGCGCCACCACCTTGGGCGCGGAGGCGCGCGAGCCGTTGAAAACGATTCCCCGCGCGGTGATTCAGAGCGCCTTACTGGCGGGCGCAATTTTTGTGTTGTGTGCGTACACCGAGGTGCTGGCGTTCCACAAAGCAGGCCAGGATTTGGGCACCAGTCAGGCGCCGATGCACGTGCTGGCAGACGTAGGCGGCGTGCCGATTTTTGGTGTGATTATCGACGTGGGCGCGATGATCAGCATGTTTGCGGCAACGCTGGCATGCATCACGGCGGCAGCGCGCGTGCTCCTGCTGATGGCGCATAACGGGCTGGCGCACGGCGGATTACGCGCCACGCATGCGCGGAATGAAACACCGGGCCGCGCAATCGTGGTCACGGGAGTGGCGGCAGTCGCGCCGGTGGCCGTGTTGGCGATGCGCGGCGCCGGCGGGCTGGATATTTACGGTTGGCTGGGTTCGCTGGCCACGTATGGATTTATCGTGTCGTACGGTCTCGTCTGTTTGGGTTTGCCGCGCTATTTGCGCGAGCATGGCGTGTTTCGCAACGGCGCACAAGTCGTACCGTGGCTGGCGGCTACGGCGATGGTGCTGGCGCTCGCTGGCAATTTGTACCCGGTGCCCGAAGGGCCGTATGGGAAGCTGCCGTACATTTATCTCGGCTATCTGGCGGCCGGGCTGGGATATTTTTTCTGGAACGCGCGGGCGGGGAAAACGGCGGCGTAAAAGGCGCGCGTGGGCGCATGCCCATGCATATGCCCGCCGATCCGCGTAACAGCGGAAATTAGAATTGCCCACATAGAAAAAACCAATCCGTAATAGCGAAAGATTTCACTTCGATTCCCGGCTCACCTGCAATAGTTTCATCTCATTCATTTTTCTCGTTCCGGCACCGGGGTGGGACGAGCGTTTCCAATCCATTTACCAGGGCGGTCATTTTGCTATTTTCGCGGTCGCAAATTGCGCCCCGGGTGAAGGTTTATTTTTCCAGGAGAGAGCACCGCATGATGAAACGCGTGAAGTGGTTTGGCATTTGCAACGCACTGCTCCTTGCCATCGTGTGCCTGACACTTCTTCCTGGGGCGCACGCGCAGACGCTCGGGGGAATTACCGGCGCGGTGACGGACAGCTCCGGCGCGTCTATCGGCGAGACTGGCGTGACCTTGGTGAACGACCAAACCAAGCTGACGCGCACGGCGAATGCCAACGCGAATGGCATCTACGAATTCGTGAATTTGCCGATTGGCACGTACACGCTCACTTTTACGCACGACGGGTTTGAGACCCAGAAGGTGCCGTCCATTAACGTGCAGGCGGACCGCACGGCGACGTTGAATGTAACGCTAAAGGTCGGGCAGGTAGGCACGACCGTAACAGTAGAAGCGAACCCGCTGCTCAACGCCGTGGATACCACCAATGGCTACATTTTGGACAAGGACCAGATTCTGACCATTCCCCTGCCCACCGGAAGTTTCACGGGACTGGCGATCCTGTCGCCAGGCGTGAACGCGGAACTCTCGAGCGGCACGGGGGCAAACGCCGGACTCGGCAATCAGCCGATCTGGGCTAATGGACAACGCGACACCAGCAATACCTTCCTGTTAAACGGCGTCGACGCCAGCAATCTCTTCAACGGGAAGAGCACCAGTTCCGTAGCCTCGGCGCGCGTCGTGAATAACACCGGTATTGGCGGCGCGGCAAGCATCTCCAGTACCACGGCGGAGCCGCTACAGAGCACAGCTTCTCCGTATCTGGCGATCGGCCAAGTCCTGCCCACGCCGGCGCCCGAAACGATTCAGGAATTTCGCGTGAACACCTCGATGTACGACGCGCAGCAAGGTTCCACCAGCGGCGCGCACATCGACATGAGCACGGCTTCCGGCAGCAACGATTTGCACGGCCAGGCCTATATCCACCGCGGCACCGACGCGCTGAACGCCGCGCCGTTTTTTTACAACGCCGACCCCAATATTCCCGCGGCCGACAAAGTTCCCGAATTGCATCGCTATCAGGCCGGCGGGACGCTCGGCGGGGCCATCATCAAGAACAAGCTGTTCGGTTTCGTTAGTTACCAGCACGTTCACGATTCCGACCAGGAAATTGGCAGTTCGCGCGTTGCGGTGCCCCCCGGGCTCACAAATGATCGTAGCCCCGCGGCTTTGGCGGCGCTGGTGAACAACAACCTCGACGGCACGACCTGCAACGACGCGGGGGGACAGTATCCGTGCAATTTTCCCGCGGCCATGGTCACCAATCCCGTGGTCGGCACGGCGCCCGGCGATATCAGCCCGATTGCATACGGCCTGCTCAATTACAAATTACCCAACGGCCAGTATCTGTTCCCTTCCGCCAACGCCGCCTCCCCCAACAATCCCACCATCACCACGAACTTCCCGGAAAATACCTTTACGCCGGGGACCGCCTACTTCTTGGCCGATCAAGTCAACGGCAACATCGATTACCTCGTGAACAGCAAAGACACCCTCGCGCTGAAGTATTACTACCAGCACGACCCGAGCATCGCTCCCTACGCCTACTCCGGCTCGCCGGGCTTCACCCAGCACCTCGATGCCGGCAGCCAGGTGGCCAGCATCAACAACACGCAAACCATTTCTCCCACGCTGAGCGTCACCGAGACGTTCGGCTTCATCCGCGAGAAGGTCTACAGCACCATTGCTCAGCCCTTCTCTCTTTCCGCCTTCAGCTCCTACGTGCAAAACCTCACCGGAGCGTCCGCGGCGGATTCGACTATCAATACATTTGGCTCGCCGTTCTTCCCCGGCATTTCGATAGCCGACGATTATGGCAACGAGGCGCCCTACAACGAGAATTTTGTCTTCAATGCTTCCACCAACATCGGCTCTGGCGCCGCCTCGCAAAGCGCGTTCACCGGCGTGTTTCAGAATCGCTGGCAGCCTTCCGCCAACGCCATTTGGACGCACGGCAAGCACTTCTTTACCTTCGGCGGAAGTTTTGCCTACACGCAGCTAAACACGCGCGACCAGCGCACCAATAACGGCACCATCGGCTTCGCCGACTTTTCGCAATTCCTCCAAGGGCTCGACACCTCGTATACCTCCAACGGCTTCATCACCAGCGCCTATCTCCAAGGCGATGCCAACCGCTACTACCGCTCGAAAGACACCGGCTTGTATCTCCAGGACAAATACCAATGGCGCTCGAACCTCAGCGTAACCGCCGGCCTGCGCTTCGATGATCATGGCGGGCTCACCGAGAAATACGGACGGCTCTTTAATTTCGATCCCGCCGCATATGACTACGACGCCACCACCGATACCATCGTGAGTAACGGCTTCATCATCGCCGGCAACAATAAAGACTTCCCCACCAAAGGTGTCAGTGATTCCACACTTACCGGACGCCAATGGGGACTCGCGCCACGCATCGGCGTGGCCTGGAGCCCAAAGCGCTTCAACAACAAGCTCGTCGTGCGTGCCGGTTGGGGCATGTATTACGACCGCGGAGAACTATTTACGTACCTCTCCCCAGGTTTCGCGGCTGGCGTAGTGACCGGCGGCCCGTTCGGCGTGAATCAAACTCCGCCCTTCGTAAATTCCCAGATCTGCCAGGATATCGGCACCTACTATGAAGGCTTCATTCCCACCTGCCAGCCGGGTGATCCCAACGGCGGCTCTTTCTCGAATCCGTGGGGTGCGACTTTGCAATCTCCGCCTACGGGCAATCCCAAGGACCTTGTCCTCCCGAACGCTGCCGCCATCGCCGACGGCTCTCCACTCTTCGCCTTAGCCGACTATAACCGCGCCAACAAGCTGCCCTACTCGCTCAATCAAACGCTCGGCATTCAATGGCAGCCGCGCAACGACCTGGCCATCGAGATCGCCTACGTCGGAAATTTCGGCCGGCACGAAGTTATCCCTGTGCCTTTTAATCAAGCCGGCATCGCCACGCCGACCCATCCGATCCACGGCCAAAATTACACCTACGGCTACAACGTTCTAGCACCTCCGGGTTGTAACCCCACGCTAAATCCCGCGGCTTGCGCCTACACGCCAACGTGCACGCCAGGCACGGCCTTGATACAGCCTGACACCTCCGGCTGCGGATTCCTCGGCCTACCGGATGGCACTTCGCAAATCGCCACCTACGAGGGCGGCAATGTGGACCTGCGCGTGCCGTATATCGGGTATTCGTCGGAGTCCGAGTCTTACACCGCCGCGGGCATTTCCGCGTATCACGCGTTGCAAACGCACGTCGAGAAACGGCTCAGCCACGGTTTTCAAATCGGTTTCTCGTACACCTATTCGCACGCCACCGACGAACAGAGTGGCCTCGGTCTCTTCTATAACGGCAACAACGCACAGGACCTGCGCAGCGGCTACGGCCTTTCGGACTTTGACCGCAAACACGTCATCAACTTCACCTATCTGTACGAGTTCCCCAAGCACTTCCAGCCGGATACCTGGCAAGCCAAAGTGGCCAACGGTTGGGCCATCGAAGGTCTAACCATTCTGCAGAGCGGACAGCCGTACAGCGTCATCGATTATTCCGGCGCGGTGGGTAGCATTTACTATGGCACCTCCGACGGCATCACCAATCCGGTCGTTCCGCTGGGTTCCTGCAGCCCTTCGAAAGCGCTTACCGGCGCGAGCGGCGCCACGCCTGGCTCACCGGCGCTCGATGCCAACTGCTTCACGTTGCCGCTGCTCAATCCCGGCGACCTCGGCGGAGCCATCGCGCCTGGCGACACCTTTGAAACCAACTTCACCACCGGGCAACGCAACATTTTCCGCCAGTCCTGGCAGCGACGCGCCGACGTCTCGCTCGTCAAGCAAACCGCGATTACCGAGCGCATCGGCCTGAAATTCACTTTTGACGTGTTTAACGTCACCAATACCCCCAGCTTCGACATTCCCATCAACGATGTGTCGCAGAACCTGGAGTTCAACGACTTCCCGCTGTACGGCCAGCCTCTATACTCCTCGCCCAGCATCAGCGGCCTGGGTATCGTGAACAAAACCATCGGCAGCCCGCGGCAAATCCAAATGTCGCTGCGTCTGACCTTCTAGCCCAGTAGCGCAGGCGCTCTTGCTTGCCCCGACGCAGGAAGGGCCTGTGCGCTTTTGTAAGGGCAACATCGTTTGATTGAAATTTCCCGAAAAGAGCGGCTGACGTTTGCCTCGCACTAGCTGCCGAGTTGGTCGAGGAAGCTTTTTCCATGCGGAATAGCCGCGCCGAAATTCTCTGCCACGGTTTGTCCAATGTCGCTCAGCGTTTCGCGGATCCCGAGATCCCGGCCCGAGTCAGCAGTTCCCTGCCCTGCCGTGTACGCCACGATGGGCACGTATTCGCGCGAATGATCGGTCGTGGGCCAGCGCGGGTCCGGGTCGCAGCCGTGGTCCGCGGTAAGAATGAGCAAATCGCTGGACTGAAGTTTTGGCAGAAACGCGTCCAGCGCGGCGTCAAATTCTTCCAAACTTTTCGCGAAGCCGTCCACATCCTTGCGGTGGCCGTAGAGCATATCGAAATCCACGAGGTTGGCGAAAATGAGCCCGCGCGCGTGCGTCGCAAGCGCGTCGGTAAGTTTTTGCATCCCGTCAGCGTTGCTCACGGTGGTCACATAATCGCCGATGCCGCGGCCATTGTAGATGTCGTGAATTTTACCGATGCCGTGGATGGGCACCTTTTTTTCTACCAGCACGTCCATGAGCATGGGCGCAGGCGGTTCGACGGCGTAATCGTGCCGTCGCGGCGTACGCTGAAAATTCCCCACCGGGCCTGCGAAGGGGCGGGCAATGACGCGGCCGACCTTGTTCGGCCCATCCAGCAGCGCCCGCGCGATTTCGCACATTCTGTAAAGCTCGGCAATGGGAACAACGTCTTCGTGCGTGGCGATCTGGAAAACGCTGTCGCCGCTCGTGTACACGATGGGGTAGCCGGTGCGCACATGCTCGGCGCCCAGCTCCTTGATGATCTCGGTCCCGGAGGCCGGCTTGTTGCCGAGCGTCTTGCGTCCGATCTGCCGTTCGAAAGCACCGATAATTTCCGGTGGAAACCCGTGCGGGTACGTGGGAAAAGCTTGCGGCAGCCAGATCCCAGCCATCTCCCAGTGTCCGGTGGTAGTGTCTTTGCCGGGCGAGTGCGTGGCGGATTTTCCGTAAGCAGCCTTGGGACTTGCAGCAGCCGCCAGATGCGCCAGCGGCGCAATATTCGCAAGACCGAGGCTGACAAGCTTTGGCAGACGCAGCGCACGCGATTCGGCGATGTGCCCAAGCGTGTTGCGCCCAACGTCGCCATAGTCGGCAGCGTCCGGCAACGCGCCGATCCCAACGCTGTCCAGCACAATCCAGATAATGCGAGCAAAACGAGGCGCTGGCGACATAGATCGTGGAAATGTAGCATATCGCCGTAAGAACATGCGCTTGTAGTGGCCGCCTTCTGAGGCGGGATCCAGCGCCGGAGGCGCGTTACAATTTAGCCCGGCGCGCAAGCGCTGGGTGCCGGGCGACACGCGCGGACGAGCCCCGTAGGGGCGGCACAGATTCACGGCCCGCGTTCGTCAACGCGGGGCGCGCCGAAAAAGAACCGGAAACATTCTTCAAAATGCAGCGTATTACAGAGTGGGAAGGTGCGTAATGGCAACCAATCCGAACTTGGGCCCGAATCCCGGCTACAACCCGCCACGGCGGGCGGCGCGGCCCTTCGTGTGGCCGGTCATCCTGATCCTGCTGGGCTTGCTGTTTCTCTACGCCCAATGGCAACCGGCCTTCAGCGCGTGGCGCGTGGTGTTCACGTACTGGCCGCTGATTCTGATTTTTCTGGGCTTGGGCAAAATTTGGGATAACTCGCGGCGCGCCGGAACCGCCAGCGGATATTCCACCGCTTTAACCGCCGGCGTGCTGGTTTTCGTGCTGGTCATCGGAGTAATGCTGTGGCGCGGTCATTCGTTCTCGCGCGCCGCGCGGCGATCGTCGGAGATGCGCCACACCTCGAAGGTGATTGAGCCGGGGCACGCGAAAAACGTGAACACCAAGATCGAGATGCACTCGGGCGAGCTGAATATCGACGGCGGAAGCGCGGACCTGGTGGAGGCGAAATTCGATCAGCAGGACAGCGGCGGCGAACCGCAGGTGGACTATTCGGAGAGCAACGGTGAGGGAGAATTGAAGATTTGGGTGGAGAATAGCGAGCCGCAATTCGTATTTCCGTCGCACGAGGGCAACCGCTGGGATTTAAAATTTGGCTCGGGCGCGACGATGTCGATGAGGGTGGACATGGGCGCAGGCCAGGGCAATTTACATTTGCAGGGCTTGCCGATCACGCGCATGGATTTGCATCTCGGCGCCGGCCAGATGAACGTGGATTTGACCGGCCCACGCAAAGAAGATCTGACCGGCGAGATTGACGGCGGCGTAGGCGAAGCGCAAATCCGCCTGCCGCGCGACGTGGGCGTGATGGTCGAAGCCCACGGCGGCATCGGCAGCATCGACACCCACGGCCTGCACAAAGATGGCGGCGAGTGGGTCAACGATGCGTACGGCAAGTCCGGCGCAACCATTCGCTTGAAAGTGCAAGGCGGAATCGGGCACATCGTTTTGAACGAGGAGTGAACCCCCGGTCAGGATTCCGATAATGTTCCTTGAATATGCGTAAGCAAAAGCGAACGGCCGGCGTTGTAGCCAGCCGTTCGCTTTTGCGTGTGGATTGTTTCGTGTTGCATCGCAGACTTCTCGGTTAACCCCGCTTACTTGGCTGGGGGTTTGGTGGATTTGTCGTTGTGCTTTTCGTTGTGGATTTGCTTGCTGTTTTTGTTTTGCTCTTTGTTGATTTGCTTTTTCTGCTGAGCGTTCAGAGCGCCGCCGTTGGCGGTGCGGTCATTGTGAACCTGCTGCGCGGTTTTGGCCTGGGCGGCGTTGGTCTTGGCGGCTTCGCCGGAGGTCATTTGGCCGCTGCGCAGGCCGTTGGCGGTGCGTTGCTGCTGGTTGGCTTCGCGGTTGTCCACGGCATTGGGCTTGACGGTATTGTCGTTGTGCTTCTCGTTGTAGATCTGGCGGCTGGCGGCGTTTTGTTCGCTGTTGATTTGTTGTTTTTCCTGGCCCGTCAACTTACCGCCGTTGGCCGCGCGGTCGTTGTGAACCTGCTGGTCAATCTTGGATTGCGTGCGCTCGGCCTTAGCCGCTTCGCCAGAGGTCATCTGACCGCTGCGCAGGCCGTTGGCGATGCGCTGATCCTGATTGGCTTCGCGGGTGTTGGGGTTGTAGTTTTTGCCGGCAGTGCGGTCGGCAGCGGAGATGGGCTGCGTTTTGGCATGCTCTTGCGCTACGGAATGATAGGAGTTGACGTTGGAGGCGGCCGGAGTTGCCGGTCGGCCGTGGTTCACGGACGCGAGTTGTGAACGGTCCTGCGAGGCCAGGTGCTCGTGCTGCGTCTGCTCGGCAGTAGGCTGGACGTGCGGCTCGTTGGCCGCTTGCATTTCCGTCGCGGAAGCGTGGGCGGAGATGCCACCTTCACCATTGAAGCTGACGTGATTGTTGTTGACGATGGTGTTCTGCTCCACGATGGTGCGATTCTCGTAGACATTGGTTACGTGGACGCTGCCAAAGTTCGCGACAGCGCTGTTGTAAGCGAATCCGCCACCGCGCCACTCGCCGCCGACGAAGCCGACCCCGCCGAAGCCGAAGCCGTAGTTGACGCCGCCATAGAAGCCGACGTGCGGCCCCCAATAACCGCCGTGCCATCCATAGGCGCCGCCTGCGAAGCCCCAATAGCCGGGGGTCCAGAGCACGCCGACTCTGGGCGGTTGCACCCACACGCCGGGAACCCAGTAGTAGCCGGCGTCACCGTAAGACCAGTAGCCAGGAGTCCAGAGGTAGCCTGGAGCGGGCAGCGGCGGTTGTTCGTACACCGGCAGAGCGGGCGGAGCAACGTGTACGGAGATACCGATACCAATGCCGATCTGCGCGTGGGCTGCGGGCAGCGTGAGCAGCATGGGTGCGGCGAGCGCGGCGGCGACGAGCAGCCTGCGAAATCCTGAGACAATGGACATAAACATCCTCCTGAAGATGTAGCTGCAATCCATAATAGCGTTCTTTTGTCGAGCGACTGGGACTGTCTGGGCCTGTGTTTACAAACACGGAAACGGGGAGTTTGTTGCGGGGGCCGAGATTTGGCGGGTGGAACTTGCACCGCCGCGAATGCAAGCCGCGCCGCTGACAGGAGCTGATAGGAGAAACGGGCCTTCGAGTGTCCAGCAAGTTCCGGCGGAGATTGCGAGTCTCGGCCGTCGTGTGCGTGCGATTTGGTGCCCGCGTGGCCGCTGTCGTTGACTGGTTCCATCGATGCGTACGCTGCGAGCAGAATTCCAGTCACTTGTTGAAAATAAGGGATTTGGGATTGGTGCTGGGGTGTACGGTAGGGGAATTTGTATCGTTGTGAGGGGAAAGGGTTTACGTGGGGGCCAATTCGTATCGTTATCATTCTAAAGGGGCAATTTTGAGGCACATGAGATTGGTCGGGCGCCGTGTTTTGCGGTGGGTGGGACGACGGTGCGAGGCGGGAACTTACCAACATACTGCACGGTAGCATGGGGCTTCGCTATTGTCAAGATATTTTATTAGTGGGTATATCGTTCGAATGAGACGAGACACTCGGGTGAGACTGCTGAAGCTGTGACAGAGGCGTGTATCGCTCGCCACGGCTCGAGGTACAGAAGCTACGCAGGCAAGAATGCCTGTGCTACTGAAGAGCGGTTACCAGCCCATTTGGCGCATGCGTTCTTGGATGATGGCGCTGTAGTGTTGCATGTGGTCGGGGCGACGCTTTAGGGGTAATGGGAGGATGGCGGCTAGTTGGGCGGCTTGTTGGCGGTCGATGTTGTGGGCGGAGGTTCTGTAGTAATAGCGGCTCGCGGCTTCGGCGCCATAAACGCCGGGGCCCCATTCGACCACGTTTAGGTAAAGCTCCAGGATGCGCTGCTTGCCCAGGACCAATTCGGCCACCGGGACCAGGGTGAATTCGGCGCCTTTGCGGAGGATGGAGCGGCCGGTGCCGAAGAAAAGGTTTTTTACCAGTTGCTGCGTGATGGTGGAGCCGCCACGAATGCGTGCGCCTTCCACGTCGCCTTCGGCGGCGACTTCCATGGCGTGCCAGTCGAATCCGTGGTGCTGGTAGAAGCGGGCGTCTTCGGCGGCGATTACGGCGTGTTGGAAATTTAAGGCGATTTGGTTTAGCGGGACGAAATCGTAGCGTTCGTTATAGGGAGTGCGGTGAATCCAGGATTGCAAGCGGCGCTGTGTGTGTACGGCGGTGGTGGGTGGGTCGATCCAGCGGGCCGACACGAGGGTCAGCGCGGCGAGTGACCAGAGAAGCGCCGTCCCGATCAGAAGGCAAAGGGCGACGAATCGGAGAGAAACTTTCCGGAGCGGAGGCTTCGGCGCCGTGTCTGGATTTTGAGGCACGCTTCAGAATAAGCGCTTTGCGCTGGATTGATATAGCAGCTGATTCGTCGGGTCGTGGGGCCTGGCCTTCCGTCCAAAACGTATTGTACTTCTGATGACTGTCATGTCGAGGTCTACAAACGTGGTTGGAGCGGTGCCCAGAAGGGGGTCAGGAGTCTAGCCGCGGGGCAAGGGAAGTTCAGATGCGGAAGCCCCCGAAAAACAGGCCGAGCAGCAAGAAGATTAGCCAAACCCCGAGTGCGCAACAGATTCCGCCGCGAAAGGCCCATCGCAGTTTCCCCATCCCCTGTGCCCCGTGCGCCATCTTCTGGAATTCGACAATGCTGCTTACGCCGAGCATTGCCAAAGAGACGCCAAAGAGCCAAAGGAGCAACGTTCCGAGTGTGGCAAGTTGTGGATGGAGGCCATCTGTCAAATTGGCAAACGGCGGCAGAATCCCACTAAACACTGCCACGAAGAAGGCCAGGTGGCGCCCCGACGGCGACAACATAGAGGCGAATGGGAGCAGGGCAAGGAAAGCCGTTGCCGCGCTCAGGCCAAGCGCAAAGACCAATGAATTCTTCTCCGTGCGGAACAAAAGATAAAGCAGTGCAAGGCTGAGCGCCCCCCAGCGACCAAAAAAGATTAGGGCTACCAGCGCATTCCGATCAGTCGCGGCCTCCGCTACAAATCCTACGCCCAAGGCGATCGCGCAAATCAAGGCGAAGCATCGAGCCGCCCATAACCACCGAGAAGTAACCACGCGGATCGGCTCGCTCTCGGCGGGGACTACGCTGTCGAACATAGGTTCCTCCCATTGGAATAAGGGTGACAATCGATCGGCTCAGACGCGGTCTTCGAGTCCGAAGCTCTGCAATTACCGTTAAATCTTGCCGGATGCGGGCTCGTTCGGGTAGTTAAAGAAGAGTTGGTTGCCGTCGGGATCGTCGACTACCAGGAGGCGGTAGCCCCACGAACCTTCCTTGACTGGGACGCCCCGGGCCTCGAATTCCGCGCGCAGTGCGTCTAGCGCGGCGACC
>Ga0181537_10001042_pt1 | contig 25939 bp, 25 predicted proteins | sample PEATcosm2014_Bin_39_FD_119765 | JGI IMG/M metagenome (GOLD analysis project Ga0181537, IMG submission 119765) | Peatland microbial communities from MTU Mesocosm Facility, Houghton, MI, USA - PEATcosm2014_Bin23_10_metaG | ecosystem: Environmental > Terrestrial > Soil > Wetlands > Peat | place...
ACCTCCGCCATCCGATCCGCTCGGCCACGACTACGTGCAGACCGCTCGACCTGGACAGAGGATGCCTCACGCCTGGCTCGATCGCTACGGGACTCTCGTCGCCACTCACGAGCTGCTTAGACCCGGGGCATTCCTGCTCCTGGCCGGCCGGCACGGCGAACGGTGGGCCGCCGCGGGGCGCGAGCCGTCAGTCAACCGTGGGCTGACGCTCGACTTGCACTGCATTGGGGGTACCCACGAGCTTCGTGACCGCGACGGCGTTTGGGCCGCTCTGCGAGGGCACGCCGATGACGGGGCGATCCTGGTACGTCCTGATGGGCATGTTGCGTTCCGCGCAGCCGTGATGCCGGACGATCCTGAGATCGCGCTACGCGATGCGCTCTCCTCGATCCTTGGGGAACCGGCCCCTTCGGTGTCATGACTCCGGCTCCCGTCATCACCGCGATGAGTCACCTCGCCTTGCGGGTTCGCGATCTCGACGCCGCAGTTGATATGGCCACACGCGTATTGGGGATGCGTGAGGTTGGGCGTGATGAGCGCTGGACCTATCTGACCTGCAACTCCGGCCACCACGTCCTGCAGTACACCGCCGACAGTGTCGACGCAGTCGACCACATAGCGTTGACGGCCGCCGGTCCAGACGCGTTGGCGGCGGTACACGAGCGGGTGAGCGCTCGTGGCTTGAACATCGTCTCCGACCGCCCGCTAGAGCCCGGATTCAGCGACGCGTTTGCATTCGTCGGACCCGACGGCTTTTGCTACGAGGTCGGGATCGGCATGCCCGCGGGTGAGCCGCCCTATCTCCACACCGGGGTGCGACCCTCCCACTTTGGCCATGTCAACCTCCACATCCCCGATGTCGACAGCGCCGTCGCGTTTCTGCGCGATGTATTCGACTTCCGGATCTCCGACGTGATCGAAGGACGCGGCGTCTTCTTGCGTTGCAACTCCGAACACCACGCGATCGCCTACCTCGAAGGACGGGGCGTCCTCCACCACCATGCCTGGGCGGTCCCGACGATCGGGGATCTCGCACGGCTTGGCGACGTGATAGACGACGAGGGTGGCGCTCTGCTCTGGGGACCGCTTCGACACGGGGCTGGCGACAACATTGCGGTGTATTACGCGGAGCCTTGTGGCGCCGTCGTGGAGGTCTACGCCGATATGGAGGAGATTCGGGACGACCTGGCATTCCAGGCACGCAGATGGAGCAACGACGACTCGCGGTGGTGGAGCCGCTGGGCAAAGATCCGCGGGGAGGGCTTCCACGAATACGGCGTACAACCTGCCAAGATCAGTTGACGGACGATATCTCCCCACTGCCGACGGACTACAACCACAACGAGGCGTCACTACAGGATGTGTACGCGCTCTACGACGCGATGCATGCGGCTAGTTGCCCGGTCATCCACAGTGATGCCCTCGGCGGGTTCTACATGGTCGCGTCACATCCCCTGGTACGTGAAGCAGCCGCAGATTGGAGGAGCTTTTCATCGGCGGGCGGCATCGCGCTGCCGAAAATGTCACGCCGCTCGGCTGCGATTGCCTACGACCCCCCTGAACACACATTTTGGCGCGACCTCTACAGGGAAGTGCTCAACCTCGCCACCTACCGCCAGTTTGAGGAGCGCATCACCGCCCACGCAGCAGCGCTGATCGGCGCCTTTGCTCCTCGAGGCTACGCTGACCTTGCCCAAGAGCTCGCGCAGGTCATTCCCGTCACGACGATCATGGAGATCATCGGAGTACACGACGCGGACCGGATCGCGGTCGCCCAGGAGATAGGCCACGGCATCCTGCGCAACCCGGGCCCTCAAGCGATGGCGCGGTTCGAAGTGTTCTGCGCGGAGGAGGTCAACGCGCGCCGCGCGGCGCCGCGCCACGACTTCATCACGCGTCTGGCGGTCGAGGAGGTCGAGCCGGGACGGTGCCTGACCGACCCTGAGATCGTCAATTTCCTCGTTGGCTTTTTCACCGCCGGGCATCACACCACCGCTTCCGTCATGGCGAGCCTGCTGGAGGAGATCGCCCGTGACCCCGTGCTGCGTGATCAGCTAGCCGCGGACCCCTCTCTGATACCGAGGGCGGCCGAGGAAGCGGTGAGGCTCCACACGCCCCTGCATGGTTTCTTCCGCCAAACCACCACCAGCCGTGACGTCGCCGACACGGAAATTCCAGCAGGGTCGGAGGTGATGCTCAACTACTCGGCCGCGAATCGTGACCCCAACGTGTTCGAGGATCCGCACGATTTCCGCCTTGATCGTAGCCCGAATCCGCACGTCGGTTTCGGCTTCGGCATTCACACCTGCGTGGGCTCCCAGCTTGGTCGTCTTGAGGTGCGGATCGTGATCGAACAACTCTTGGCGCGCCTGCCGGACATCGTGCACACGGGCGAGGCGATTGCCGCCAGATGGGAGTTTGGCAACGGTGAGATTCTTGAGAGCGTCCCCGTCACCTTCACGCCCGCGACACCTTGACGCGAACACGGTGTCGCCACCGACCAGATGAGGGTCGAGGCGTGAACGCCGCCGCTCGCTCCCACCGGCAGAGTACGAGGCCGCCGCCAGGTGCCGAGTCATTCACCCAACGCTTCTATCCCAAGCCGCTGAAGTCGCCTCGCGCGAAAGCGCGCGGGCGACTGTTCGTACCGCCGGGGTCACTCCAACAAAATCGAGCCTCCCTCTAGCCGACATCGACACCGAAAGCGCGGCAGTGGCGACTCCAGCGCTGTCCAAGATCGGCGCTGCAACGCAGTTCAGGCCAAGCGCCGCCTCCTCGCGATCGAAGGCGACTTGATCCACGCGGACCTCATGCAGCTCCCGACGGAGTCGATCGGGGTCGGTGATCGTGTGCGCGGTACGCGCCTCCAGGACAGCGCTCTTCCTAAGCCATGCGCGGCCGCCGTCCTGTGAGAACGCGAGCAGCACCTTGCCCAGTGCGGTGCAATGCAGCGGCATCCGTCCGCCTCGCCGCGACGGCGTCGAGACCTTTCGATGACCGGAGATGATCTCCACGTAGAGCACAGCGTCGTTATCGGCGACGGCCAGCTGTACCGTCTCGCCGGTGGCGGCGTAGAGGTCCTGCATGTGGGCGACAGACCGTTCGCGCAGCCGCTCTTCGCGGGCCACGAGCTGGCCGATCTCGAACATGCGCGTGCCCAACCGCCATCCTTGCCTTGAGCGCTCCAGTGCACGGGCCTCGACGAGCTGGCCAGCCAGCCGGTGGGCGGTGGACCGCGAAAGACCGCTGGCGTCCGCCACCTCGTCCAACGTTAGAACGGCCGCATCCGGGCCGAAAGCTCCCAGTAGTCGAAACGTCCGGCTGACGACACTCTCTCCATCTCCGCCACGCATGAAACAAATCATCCCACTAGACGGGATTCGGTGTTGCGCAACGATGTAACTAGGATCAACGTACGGCCATGGGCGACTCGACCACATCTTCCCCCGAGCGCTTGAAGGAACTGAGCGACTCGCTGCTTTGGGCCCGACGCAGCGCGACCGCCCTGCCACCCCTGACCGATGCGTACCCTTCGCTCTCGGTTCAGGAGGCCTACCGCATCGCACGCCAAGGCGTCGAGGCTGACATCCAAGATGGCGCCGTTCTCGTCGGTCACAAAATCGGGCTGACCTCGGTTGCCGTCCAGCGTCAGCTTGGTGTCGACAGCCCAGACTACGGCGCGCTACTTGACACGATGGAGATCGCAGACGGCGCAACGGTGGATCCTGCTGACTACATCGCTCCCCGCGTTGAACTGGAGCTTGCCTTCCGACTCAAGTCGTCGCTGCGGGGACCCAGCGTGACGGCGGAAGACGTGCGGGCCGCAACAGGCAGCGTCCAGGCCGCTATCGAGCTGGTCGACAGCCGGATTGTCGACTGGCGGATCACGCTTGCGGACACCGTCGCCGACCGCGCTTCCTCGGCGGCCTTTGTGGTCGGCGGCACCCAGCGCAGTTTGGATGAGCTCGATGTGAAGGCCGTTGCGGTAGAGCTCTACCGCAACGGTGAACTGGTGGAGCGTGGACGTTCCGATGCTGTCCTCGGTGATCCTTGCGCCGCCGTTGCGTGGTTGGCCAACGCGTTGGCGGAGTTCGGTGAGGTGCTTGAGGCCGGCGAGATCGTCCTTTCCGGCGCCTGCACCAAGATGGTCTCGATCGTCCCGGGCGATACGTACCGTGCCACCTACGCCGGACTCGGCGAGCTGACCCTGGGAGTGAAACAATGACGGACACGTTGACCGCCGCGATCGTCGGATCGGGCAACATCGGCACTGACCTGATGGTCAAGCTGCTGCGATCGCAGTGGGTGACGCCACGCTGGATGGTCGGGATCGATCCGGACAGCAGAGGACTGGCGCGCGCGCGCCAGGCGGGCCTTGAAACCACCGCCGAAGGCGTCGACTGGCTCTTCACGCTCGACCCTCTCCCGGACCTCGTCTTTGAGGCGACATCTGCCGCGGTCCACGCAGCTGGGGCGCCTCGTTATGCCGAGGCTGGCATCACCGCCATCGACCTGACACCCGCAGCTGTCGGCCCGTATGTGGTACCTCCGGTCAACCTCGGTGCCCATCTTGAGGCGGCGAACGTGAACATGGTCACCTGCGGCGGCCAGGCAACGGTACCGATCGTCAACGCCGTCAGCCGTGTAACGCCCGTCGATTACGCTGAGATCGTCGCCTCAATCTCATCACGCTCGGCGGGTCCCGGGACCCGCGCCAACATCGACGAGTTCACTGAGACGACTGCGCGCGCGATCTCCGAGGTCGGCGGCGCGCGCCGGGGCAAGGCGATCATCATTCTCAACCCCGCCGACCCGCCACTGCTCATGAGAGATACCGTCATCTGCTCATTGGAGCCTGGTGCCGACCGTGACGCCATCGTAAAGTCCGTTGAGGAGATGGTCGCATCCGTTGCCGCCTACGTCCCGGGGTACCGGCTGCGCGTGCCGCCACAGTTCTCGGCGGATCGCGTCAGCGTCTTTCTCGAGGTCGAGGGGCGCGGCGACTTTCTACCTCCGTTCGCGGGCAACCTGGACATCATGACCGCCGCCGCGGTCCGTGTTGGGGAGGAGATCTCCCGAGCGCGCCGCGGAGCCCTTTCGACTCCTGGTGCCGCTTGATGCCGTACTCCGGAGAACTCGACGTCCGTATCACCGACACCTGTCTGCGCGACGGGTCGCATGCGGTCCGCCACCAGCTGACTGTCGACCAAGTGCGGAAGGTTGTTTGCGCACTCGACCGTGCTGGCGTGCCAGTACTCGAAGTGACGCACGGCGACGGCCTCGGCGGCAGTTCGTTTACCTACGGGTTCTCGGCTACGCCGGAGAACCAATTGATCGCCACCGCTGTCGAGACAGCCGATTCGGCTGTCATCGCGGCACTACTGCTGCCCGGCATCGGGACCAGCGAGCATCTGCGGGAGGTCGCTGATCTTGGCGTATCGCTTGTGCGCGTGGCGACTCACTGCACCGAGGCAGACGTCGGTATCCAGCACCTCGCGCTCGCGCGAGAGCTGGGCCTGGATACCGTCGGGTTTCTGATGATGTCCCATTCCCAGGCAGCTGAAGTCCTCGCGCGCCAGGCGAGGATCATGGTCGACGCCGGTGCCCGCTGCGTGTACGTCGTCGACTCGGCGGGCGCCATGGTTCCCCCAGGCGTGAGGGAGCGGGTCTCGGCGGTTGTCGCAGAGGTGGGGAATCAAGCCCAGGTCGGGTTTCATGGACACGAGAACCTCGCCTGTGGAGTGGCCAACACGCTGGCGGCCATCGAGGCAGGTGCGGTCCAGGTCGATGGCTCCACCCGGCGCATGGGCGCAGGCGCGGGCAACACACCAACTGAGGCGCTGGCGGCGGTCCTAGAGAAGCTCGACATTCACACTGGCATCGACGTGGCACAGATCGCTGATGCCGCGGAGGACGTTGTCCGGCCCGTGATGGACGGCGAATGTGTACTTGATCGCATGTCTCTGACGATGGGCTATGCCGGCGTCTATTCGAGCTTTCTCAAACATGCGAGCCGGGCGGCGGAGGCATACGGGGTCTCCGGTACGGAGATACTGCGCGAATGCGGCCGTCGTGGGTTGATCGGTGGGCAAGAGGACCTTATCGGTGAGATCGCATACGAGCTCAGCGGAGCTGCCGTCGCGGGCGCAGGGAGCGCGGCAGCCGAACGGTCATGATTCATTACGCATGATCTGCCGGTCCAGCCGAGCGTCCGCGGAGGAGAGAGATGACTATGCCGAACGTGACCAGCCCTGCCTCGAATCTGTTCGCCGAGCCTCGGGTCGAAACCGAAAACCGGACCGACGGAAGCCAGATCCTGCGCTCCGGCATTCCGCTGGGAAGCTCCGCGCCGTCGCTGGCGTCCCTGCTGATCGAAGGCGCGCGCCTTCATCCGAAGCGGAAGCTAATCGCTGAGCGCTCACCGGACGGCACCGGGTGGCGATCGGTCAGCTGGGGGGACGCTCTGGAGATCAGCGACGCGCTCGCCCAGGCGTTGCTCGATCACGACCTGAGTGCCGAACGGCCTCTGATGATCCTCTCTGGCAACGGCGTCGATCACCTGCTGCTGACGCTCGCTGGCTTTTCAGCCGGAGTGCCCGTCATGCCGATCAGCCCGGCGTATTCACTTGCGGCCCGCGATGCGACGCGCATTCGGCTGATCGTCGAACGCTGCCGTCCGGGAGCCGTGTTTGCCGACGACGGTTCTGCCTTCCAAGGTGCGCTCGACGCCCTGAGTCAGCGCGTTCCGGTCCAACTGGTCAGCTCCGGCGGCGCGCGCGGACGGGACTCTCTGGACCTCTGGGCGACGACGACACCGACTTCGGACGTCGCTGATGCCCGCGCGGCCCTGGCTCCTGACTCGGTGGCCAAGATCCTCTTCACGTCCGGATCGACCGGAGACCCCAAGGGGGTTATCAACACTCATCGGATGCTCTGTGCCAACCAGCAATCGATGGGGCAGATCTGGCCCTTCTTGCGTGTGGAGCCACCAGTGCTAGTCGATTGGCTGCCGTGGAGCCATACGTTTGGTGGCAATCACAACCTCAACCAGGTGCTCGCCTATGGGGGAACGATGTACGTCGATGCCGGACGTCCCACGCCAGATGCGTTCGGCGGCACGCTCGCCGCGCTGCGTGAGATCGCACCGACCGTCTACTACAACGTTCCCGCCGGTTGGGCGTTGCTGGCCCCGGCCTTGGAGGACGACCCCGAACTGCGAGCGTCGTTCCTGTCACGACTCCGCTTGATGTTCTATGCGGCGGCCGCGTTGCCCGAAGCGCTGTGGGACCGCTTGCGCGCGCTTGCCCTGAAGCACGCAGATCATGAGGTCCCCCTGACCGCGTCCTGGGGCTGCACCGAGTCCTCACCCGCGGCAACGAGCGCCCACTTTCACTCAGCGCGGTGCGGCTGCATCGGTGTGCCGCTGCCCGGCGTAGAGGTAAAGCTCGTCCCTGAGGGACTTAAGCACGAAATCCGGCTGCGTGGCCCGAGCATCACTCCGGGGTACTTCCGGGATCCGGACGCGACTGCCGCGGCATTCGACGAGGAGGGCTTTTACCGAACCGGCGATGCGGTCCGACTCGTAGATCCGGCAGAGCCAGCCCAGGGTCTGATGTTTGACGGTCGTCTGGCCGAGGATTTCAAACTTGTGACCGGGACCTGGGTTCACGTCGGCACCGTGAGGACACGGCTGATCTCAGAGGCCGGAATCTTGCGGGACGCAGTCATCTGCGGTCACGGTCGCGACCGGATCGCAGCACTCGCCTGGCTAGATGAGGCAGCCGCCTGCCGCGCCTTGGGCGTCGGGTCGGTCACGCTCGACGACCCGGCCGTTCACGGACATCTCGCGACCGTCCTTGACAGGTTGAACGACGGTGCCGGCTCTTCGCAGTCGGTCCATCGGATCCTGCTGCTTGAAGACCCGCCCAACATCGAGGCCGGCGAGATCACGGACAAGGGGTATGTCAATCAGCGTGCCGTCCTGACTCGGCGGGCCGCCGCGCTCGAGCAGGTCTACGCTGCCAGCCCCGGCAGCCGGCTGATCGAGGCAAGTGCCGTGCCTCACGCACGCGCCTGACGCAACGCTCGGGCAGAACATGGGCCTCCCTCACCTCGTCAGGCCGATGAGCTCACAGAGTGCGTCCGAGATGTCTGCGGGCTGATGATGACCGCCGGGCACATACCACCAGTACAGCCAGCTCATCATTCCGATGATCGCTTCAGCGATCAGATGGGTCGACCGCTGGGGGGGCAACAGTCCCCGCTTCTGGACACCCGCGACAACCTCCTCAATGCGATGGACGTAGCGGCGCTGATCCACATCCGTCTCGCGTTTGACCTCGGGCTGGATCGCGGTCTGCTCGGTCCAGTAGACGCCGTATGCGGTGTTGTTGACGACCATCATGTCGACGAACGAAGCGATGATCGCTCGAAGCTGAACCACCGGGTCGTCGCTGACCGCTAGTGATGTCTCAAGCGCCGCGGAGAAGTCCCGATCAACCTGCCGCGCGATCTCGGACAGCAGGTCGTCTTTGGACCCCACGTAGTGGTAGATCGCGGGCTGGGTGAGTCCAGCTCGTTCGGCGATCTCCTTCGTGGTTCCCCGGTGGAAGCCACGCTCAAAGAACACCTCGGCGGCGCATCGGACGATCTCCCGACGCTTGGCCGACCAGCGCGCATCGTCGTCGTCCGCGGCCTCTGAATGAATGGGGAACCCTGAGTCCATTCCCCGCACCCTAGTCCAGGGAGCGGAGCGACTGGGGCCACCTCACTTGACAATTGATTGATAGATCGATCAAAATCCCCCGCGCATGCCTCGCTCCACTACAACGTCACTCTCACTCGACCTGCAACGCCCCAAGGACGGCGAGACGATCGTCCACGGCGGTCCGGAGAAGCGTCTCGCCAGCGTCCAGGCCCCGACCCTCGGACGCGACTGATGAGCGAGTCGGTTCGCCTCTGTGCGAAGGTTGAAGTCCCTGAGGGCGAGGCACGCTGCTTTGCGGTGCCACACCATCCGCCGGTGGCGCTGTTCAACGTCGGCGGCACGATCTATGCGACCGCTGATACCTGTTCGCACCAACGAGCCAGCATCGCGGAGGGTGAGGTGGACGGCGACGAGGTCATCTGCCCGCTGCACTTCCAGGTTTTCCACATCCCGACCGGCGAAGCACGTGAGGGAGTGACTACAACACCAATCGCCACCTACCCCGTCTCAGTCGAGGCTGGTGACATCTACGTGGAGCTGTCATGACCGAAACCATTCCCGATGTCATCGCCGATGCATCGCGCGGGGTGATCGACCGCAAGATCTTCTGGGACCGCTCGATCTACGAGCTGGAGCTCGAGCGGATCTTCGCGCGCAGCTGGGTCTTCCTAGCCCATGAGTCCCAGCTGCCGGAGTCTGGATCCTTCTTGACCACCAACATCGGTTCCGACAACGTGATCGTAGTTCGAGGTCGCGACAAGGTGATCCGGGCTTTTCTTAACTCGTGCCCACACCGCGGGAACCGCGTCTGCCATGCCGAGGCCGGCCGCACGCGTGGCGGCTTCGTGTGCAACTACCACGGGTGGTCCTTCGGCCTCGACGGCACGCTGAGAGGTATGCATGAATCCGACGCCTACCGGGCGGAGCCCAATTTCGACTTCACCGAATGCGGCCTAGTTAAGGTCGCTCAGGTCGATGCCTACAAAGGGCTGGTGTTCGGGTGCCTGGACGCTGACGCACCGATGCTTGAGGAGTATCTTGGCGACTTCCGCTGGTACATGGACATCCTCCTGGACAACCAGGATGGCGGCACCGAGTTCATCGGTGGATGCATCCGCTCGATCATCGACTGCAACTGGAAGATCCCGGCTGAGAACTTCGCTGGTGATGCCCTGCACGCTGGGTGGACCCACGACTCGGGCGCGCGCGCGATGCTCGACGCCCCGGTGCCTGAGTGGTGGGGTAATGAGAGCTATCAAGTCAACGTCAACGGTCACTGTTGGGAGTTTAATCTCGACCTTGTCGGCAATGTCTCAACCTTCGGCGACAAGCGACTCAACCGCTGGATCCGCTCGCGGGAGGCTGAGGTGTCCGAGCGGCTCGGCGAGATGCGCTCCCGCATGGTTGGGGCCTTTTCCTCCGCCACGGTCTTCCCGAACATGTCGTTCCTGCCGGGGCAGCAGACATTCCGGGTGTGGCAGCCGCTCAGTCCGACCAAGACCGAGCTGAAGACCTGGATTCTCGTGAACAAGGCTCTCCCGGACGAACTGAAGGAGGCCTATCGCAAGGGCGCGATGATGACGTTCTCGCCGTCTGGCGTCTTCGAGATGGACGATGGTGAGAACTGGGAGTACTCGACGCGCGCTAATGAGGGGGTGGTCACTCGCAGGCAGAAGTTGCACTACGGCCTCGGCGCGGACTCACGGATCGACCACCCGGTGCTGCCCGGAGACGTTCATCGCAACCAGCTCAACGATTCCAATCAGCGCGCGTACTACAGGCGCTGGGCTGATCTGATGGCCGCTGCGACGTGGTCGGACGTGCCCGAGTCATGAGCGTCACGGCGGCCAACGATGCCCAGCTTCGTCATGAGGTCGAGCAGTTTCTCTATCGCGAGGCGCGGCTGCTTGACGACGAGAACTACACCGGCTGGCTGGAGCTTCTCACCGATGACTTCCGGTACTGGGTGCCCGGGGTCGAGAATCGCAATCGCAAGGACCCTCTAGGCTCACACCCGTCTGGGCACATGGCGTACTTCGACGACAGCAAGTTCGATCTCCAACGTCGCGTCAAGCGGTTCACCTCCGAGACGGCGTGGTCGGAGAATCCTCCCACCAAACAGTTCCACGCGATCACCAACGTCGAGCTCGTGCCGACCGACCACGCCGAAGAGCTGACGGTGTGCTCCCTGACGACGGTCTACCGCGGCCGCTATGAGGGCACCGGCGACATCCTGTACGGCCGTCGCGAGGACGTTCTCCGCCGCGTCGACGGCGAACTCCGGCTCGCCAAGCGTACGGTGGTCATCAGCCACAACATCCTACAATCCAAGAATCTCAACACGTTTCTGTGAGCACGGGGCGGCTGCGGGATTACGCGGTGTATCTCACGGGGGGTGGGACAGGCATCGGCCTGGCGATCCTCAAGCGGTTTGTGGCGGAAGGCGCACGGATGGTCGTGCTGCAGCGTCCAGGGCCGAACGCGGAAGTCCTGCGCGGCTTTGGCGAGGATGTCGTCGTCGTAGAGGGAGATGTGCGCTCGGCCGCTGACCAGCGCGTCGCCGTCGCCACGGCCGTCTCGCAGTTCGGGAGCCTCGACGTCGCGATCGCCAACGCAGGCGTGTGGGACTTCAACCAGCGGCTGGACGCCTACGCCGATGATGAGGCACTCAACAGGACCTTTGACCAGATCTTCGACGTCAACGTGCGAGGCGCGCTGCTGACGGCGGCTGCCGCGCGTGAGCCTCTGGTCGAGGCTCACGGCTCGCTCATCTTTACCGCCTCCTCCTCTTCCTCCTACTCGGGAGGCGGTGGGCCGGTCTACGTGGCCTCCAAGCACGCCATGCATGGGCTCATCCGCCAACTCGCGTTTGAGCTGGCGCCGGAGGTGCGGGTGAACGGAATCGCGCCCGGGGCAACCGCCACCCCGCTGCGCGGTCCCGACGCACTGGGGCTGGCGGCAACCCAGCTGGATGAACTCGAGGGCTTCCAAGAGGCCGCCGCGCGCCAGATTCCGCTGGGATTTGTCTCCAATCCCGAGGATCACGCGGAGTTGTTCCTGCTGCTGGCCTCCCGTACCGAGGCACGGTTCATGACAGGGGCGCTTCTGCCCTCCGACGGCGGTCTTGAGGTCCGTGGTGGCGGGCGGCGTAGACGCACTGGCGCCGAGGCGCCGCAGTGACGCGCCTGGTCGACTCCGTGCGCCTGCCGGTGCTGGTCGCGCCGATGTTCCTCGTATCCGGGCCCGAGCTGGTCATCGCAGCAGCCCGTGCCGGGATCGCGGGGGCCTTCCCAGCACCGAACGCACGCCGCGTCGAAGACCTCGAGCGGTGGTGTGATCGAATCACCGAGGAGCTCAGCGACGGGCTGCCGTGGGTCACGAACGTGATCGCCCACCGAACTTACGACCGGCTCGAAGCCGAGATTGCCGTTCTGGCCAAGTATCGGCCGGCGCTCGTCATCACCGCGTTGGGGTCGCCCACCCGGGTGCTGGACGACGTTCACGCCTGGGGCGGCCTGGTTTACGCCGATTGCGCCAGCCCGATGCACGTCGAGAAGGCGGTCGCCGCCGGCGTCGACGGCGTCGTCTGTGTATGCGCGGGCGCCGGCGGTCATACGGGCGCGTTTAGCCCGTTCAGCTTTGCCGCCGATGTCCGCAGCTTCTGGGACGGCCCGATGGTACTGGCCGGCGGGATTGCCGACGGGGCCGGAATTCGAGCCGCCGAGGTGCTCGGGGCCGAGATGGTCTACATGGGTACGCGATTTATCGCCACCCACGAGTCGATGGTGTCCGAGGAGCAGCGTCAGATGGTTGTGGACACGCCTATGTCGGACATCGTGCTCTCGGACTCGGTCACCGGCGTCGCGGGCAACTGGATGAAGGCGAGTCTGGAACGCTCAGGCCACCTGGCGGTGCCCGACCGTGGCGCTGACTTTTCCGGCGACATCTCCGACAATAAGGCGTGGAAGAACATCTGGTCGGCTGGCCACGGTGTCGGGAGGGTGGCAGGCGTGGCGTCAGTGGCCGATGTCGTTGCGCTGTTGGCTGAGCAGTACGTGGCTGCTGGGGGCCAGCTTCGGGATATCGCAGCGCGATGAGCTCTCAGCGGGCCATGAAGCGGATCGTGATCGCCGGAGGCTCGACCGCGGGGATCGCCGCAGCGCGAACCCTGCGGCAGGAAGGCTTCGACGGTGAGCTTGCAGTGGTCGAGCCCGAGGTCCATCCTCCCTACGACCGAACGACGCTCTCGAAGGAGCTGATCCTCGGCCGGGTCGGGATGACGGAAATCGCGCTGCTGGAGGAAGGTGCGCTACAGGATCTCGACCTGCGGTGGCATCGCGGCCGGCGGGCCGCTCAATTGCGCGCCGATGCTCGAGAGGTCATGCTCGATGATGGCCTCGCGCTGCCGTACGACGGGCTTGTGCTCGCCACTGGTTCTTCGCCCCGCCGCCTGCCCGGAAGTGAGGTCCCCGACGGTGTTCACTACTTGCGTGGGCTCGATGATGCATCGGCGATCCGTCAGGCGCTCTCTACAGCTCGACGGTTCGTTCTCGTTGGCGGTGGCTTTGTCGGCCTCGAGCTTGCCGCCGCAGGCCTTGCAATGGGCGTAGATGTGACGGTGGTCGAAGCAGACTCGGCTCCGTTGGTCCGAACGCTCGGCGCTGAGGTAGGTGCCGCCATCGCCCGACGCCACGCCGAGCTTGGCGTGGAGATCTTGGTTGATTCGCGCGCGGTGGAATGGGTCGGCGAGCGCACGCTGGCCGAAGTGGGCCTGAGTGACGGTCGCCGCGTGGCGGCCGATCTCGCCGTCGTCGGCATCGGCGCGATCCCGAACATCGCTTGGCTTGCTGGCAGCCCGGTCGTCGAACTCGGTCAGGACGGCGTGATCTGTGATGCCACACTGGCAACTGCTCTCCCCGGTGTCGTGGCCGCGGGTGACATCGTTCGCTGGCCGCATCCGTTGGCCGGCCGCCCGGTCCGGATCGAACACTTTGAACACGCCGAGCTGAGCGGCGCACACGCGGCGCGACGACTCCTGCACGAGGAGGCGGCGGGTCCATATGAGGCGGTTCCCTTCGTGTGGTCGCACCAAGGCGATCACGTCGTTCACGCTGCCGGGTTCCCGTCCAGCGAGCTGCGCGTCGATGTCGTCGACGGGGATCTCACTGCCGGTCCGTTCGCGGTGACGTATCACGATGGCGATCGCCTCGTCGCAGTCTTGACGCTGGATTCGCCTCGTCTCTTCCGCCGCCTCCGACGGCAACTCTCCTGGGAAGGAGTAGCCGCATGACCCCCTCGTTGGCCAAGCCTCGGCACGTCGCCATGGCCGCTGCTGAGCTGATCGTGAACACGCTGAAGCGATCGGCGAACGCGGCACCGCCGGCGGCCTTGCAACTCCCTACGGTCGGCGGGGCGTTCGGATCGCTGCTTGGGCGGCGGCGATCCGGGCGATCGGTACCCGGTAGGGGCTGCACGACACGTAGTCAAGCCAGGCTTGGTGAAAGAAGTCGATTGACGTCGGGTCGCCGCCGTGTTCACCGCAGATCCCTAGTTTGAGGCCCGGGCGTGTTTCGCGTCCGACCCAGGCGGCGAGTCTGACGAGCCACCCGACGCCGGGTGCGTCGATTGTCTCGAAGGGGCTGCGGTCGATGATCTTGCGCTCGATGTAGATCGGAACGAATGCGGATTCGACGTCATCACGTGAGAAGCCGAGCGCTGTCTGTGTCAGATCGTTCGTGCCGAAGCTGAAGAAGTCTGCGTGTTTGGCAATCTGGTTCGCGACGAAGCAGGCGCGTGGTAGTTCGATCATCGTCCCGACGGTGTAGTCGGTCCCGACCTTCATCCCTTCTTGCTCGCCGACGGCGATGACGAGTTCGCGCATGATCTGAAGTTCGGTCTCGTACCCGACTAGCGGAATCATGATCTCGGGATGCGGGGGCTCAGCAACGGCCCTTGCGGCTCGAAGAATCGCGTGGACCTGCATCTCGTAGATCTCGGGGTAGAGAATGCCCAGGCGACAGCCTCGGGTGCCAAGCATCGGGTTCTCCTCAGAGATGTCCTGCACCCTCGCTAGGACTTGTTCGAGATCGGCGAGCTGCGGGCTGCCCTCGATCTTCGCGCGCTCGACCTGCGCTGAGAGTTCAGCGAGGTTCGGCAGAAACTCATGCAACGGGGGATCGAGCAGTCTGATCGTGACTGGCAGTCCCGCCATCGCGTCAAACAGCCCTTCAAAGTCCTCCTGTTGCAAGGGCAGCAGTTCGGCTAGGGCATCGCGTCTTGCCGCCTGGTCGTTGGCCATGATCATGGCCCGCATCTTCGGCTGGCGATCCTCAGCCATGAACATGTGCTCGGTCCGGCAGAGCCCGATGCCCTCGGCCCCAAGCTCGCGGGCCCTGCGCGCATCCTCTGGTGTATCCGCATTCGCACGTACCCCAAGGTCCCTGATCTCGTCGGCCCATCTCAGGACCTCCTCGAAGTTCTCATTGGCAGCCGGCGGGACCAGCGCAACGTCGTCGGCGGTCACATCACCTGTGCTTCCGTCGATCGCGATCATTTCGCCCTCATGCAGGACCGTGCCGTTCGCGCTGATGGTCCTGGTCTTCAGATCGACCGTCAGGGCCTGCGCCCCGACGACCGCCGGCCGGCCCATTCCGCGCGCCACCAACGCCGCATGCGAGGCCTTCCCGCCCTCACTCGTAAGGATCCCCTTCGCGGCATGGAAGCCCGCGACGTCCTCGGCATCGGTGAACGGCCTGACAAGGATCACCGACCTGCCCTCAGCCGCCGCAGCGACCGCGTCAGGCGCGGTGAACACAATCTCGCCACGCGCCGCACCGGGAGACGCGTTCACGCCGCGGGCCATCACTGCGAATTTGGCCAGTGGATCAAACGTGGGGTGCAGGAGCGCGTCCAGCGTGGTCGCCTCGATCGTGGCAAGCGCCTCGCGCTTGTCCAACAGACCCTCCCTAACGGAGTCCACGGCAAAGCGGACTGCTGCCTGCGCCGGGCGCTTCGCATTGCGGGTCTGGAGCATGTACAGCCGGCCCTCTTCGACGGTGAACTCCGTGTCCTGCATGTCCTTGTAATGCGCCTCGAGCGTTCGGAGTATCTCGAGCAGCTGCGCGTGCGCGGCGGGCAGCCAACCGAGCATGTCACGTATATCTCGCGGCGTCCTGACGCCGGACACGACATCCTCTCCCTGCGCATTTGGCAAAAAATCGCCGGACGGCTCCGCCGCACCCGTGATCTCGTCGCGGGAGAAAGCGACCCCCGAACCCGAGGTGTCGCCCATGTTCCCGAACACCATCTGCTGAACGTTCACGGCCGTACCCCAATCATCAGGGATCCGATTCAGGCGCCGGTAAGTAACGGCACGCTGCCCGTTCCAGGAGTCGAACACGGCACTAATTGCAACCGAGAGCTGCACGCTGGGGTCTTGCGGGAACTGCTCGCCGGTCTCGTCGCGGTAGATCTGCTTGAAGGTCTGCGTCAGCTCGCGCAGCGCCTCCGCGTCAAGCTCCGTGTCGTTGATCACCCCGCGGCTGCGCTTGGCCTCGGCGATCGCATCCTCGAAACGCTCACCCGGAATTCCACGCGCGACATTGCCAAGCATCTGCACAAACCGTCGATAGGAGTCCCAAGCGAACCGCTCATTCCCGGTTCGCATCGCAAGTCCCTGAACCGCACTGTCGCTTAGACCAAGGTTTAGGACCGTGTCCATCATCCCCGGCATCGACTCGCGCGCGCCCGACCGCACCGACACCAGGAGCGGGTCGTCCGCGTCGCCGAGCTGCTTGCCAACCATCTCCTGCAGACGCTGTAAAGCCTCATCAACCTGCGCCGTCATGTCGTCCGGCGGCTTGTGCCCGTTGCGCAGGTACTCAACACAGGCCACGGTCGTGATCGTGAACCCTGCGGGCACCCGGCCGGCACCGAGCAGACGCGTCATCTCGGCGACGTTCGCGCCCTTGCCACCAAGCAGGTCACGCATTCCCTGCGAACCCTCCGCGAAGTCATACACCCACTTAGTCATCAGTGCAAACCTCGATGAACATCGCGTTACCTTGCCCGCCTGCTTTTGCAGGCCTCGTGTCTTGATCGGCACGCGTGGTTTCGAACCACCGACCTCTCGCGTGTGAAGCGGGCGAACAGGCTATACCTGCGACCACGTTTTCCCTGCAAACCGGGTATTATCCACCTGTCGCGTGACTCTGGGGCGTGACTGTGCACACCCCTTGAACCCCGCCCATTCAGTGAATGATTCACTTTTGCCAGAGCGGCTGCCATAGGTCTCTCGGTCACTGTATCGCGCATCGCCGATGTGGCTGCGGGTGGACGTATGTTCTCTCCGGTCGAGTGGCTATTCGGCTCCCGCAGACTCTCTGCTGCGGCCGCTTTACCGGCGGCGGAACGCGGGGCTCAGCTCAGCGCGGTGGTTCCACATGTTGTCAGCGACGTTGATTGTGCTCGCTGGCGGGACGATTTGGTCGATGCGGTCGAGCATGTCGCTTGTCAGTTCAATGCCATCGGCGGCGAGATAGGTGTCGAGGTGCTCCTTAGTGCGTGGACCGATGATCGCGGCGGTTACCGCGGGGTGGCGGGTGACGAACGCGATTGCCATCTGAATGAGGGTGATCCCGGCCTCGTCGGCGAGTGTGGCGAGCGCCTCAGTGGCTTCGAGCTTGGTGGCGTTGGCTGGGTTGGTGGAGTCGTAGACACCGGGGAACAGCTGGCCGCGAGCTGCGGATCCCGGGGCGGTGACCACCTGGTTTTTGCGGTATTTGCCTGACAGCCAGCCGCCGGCGAGCGGGCTGAAGGTCAACACGCCCAGACCATATTTCAGGCAGGTCGGCAGCACGTCGCCCTCGATCGTGCGGGTGAGGATCGAGTACGGGGGCTGTTCGGTACGAAACCGCTCCCGGCCGCGACGCTCGGCGGTCCACTGGGCCTCGACGATTCCAGAGGCGGGTACGTTTGATGCGCCGAATGCTCGGATCTTGCCTTCGTGGACGAGGTCCGACAGGACCCCCAGGGTCTCGTCAATATCGGTGTTCGGATCGAGACGGTGAACCTGATAGAGGTCGATCCAGTCCGTGCCGAGACGCCGCAGTGAGCCCTCGACCGCCTCCGTGATCCAGCGCCTTGATGTTCCACGTTGGTTCGGATCGGTGCCGAATGGGAGGCCGAACTTCGTGGCGAGCACCACGTTCTCACGCCGCCCCCCGGCAAGTGCCTTGCCAACGATTACCTCTGACTCACCGTGAGAGTAGGCGTCGGCGGTGTCGATGAAGTTGATTCCGGCGTCCAGTGCCTGGTGGAGGATCCGCACGGAGTCGTCGTTGTCGGGATTGCCTACGGGGCCCAGCATCATCGCGCCGAGACAAAGCTGGCTGACTTTGACGCCTGTGCGTCCTAGGGGTCGGTAGTCCATCGAGAGCTCCTTGTGTTGGCCGTAAGAACATCACGGTGGTTGGATACAGTTATGAAGCGGATAGCCTGTCCGAGCACTGTAGCGGATAGCCTATCCACTTATAGCGATGGCGTCCTCACCAACAGAATTTCCCCTCAGACGCGCGGACGCCGAGCGCAACCGCGACAAGATCCTCGCGGCAGCACGGACCGCCTTCGCCCAGGCCGATGCCGAGATATCGATGGCTGAGATCTCACGACGGGCCGGAGTCGGCATGGCGACCCTCTACCGCAACTTTCCCGGGCGCCGAGAGCTTCTCGAGGCGCTCTATACCGACGAGGTCAACGCCGTGTGTGAGGCCGCCGAGGCCGCCGACGGCGAGACCCCTGGACTCGTGCTTGCGGCTTGGTTGCGACGGTTCTTCATCTTTGTTACAAGCAAGCATCCAGTCGCCAACGAGCTGCTGAAGCACTCCGGGGGAGGTGCTCCTGTCATGGGCGAGAGTCGCGGCCGCGTGATGGCAGCCGGTCGACCGCTTCTGCTCGCCGCCCAGCGCAACCACGAGGTTCGCGAGGACCTAACGCTCGAGCAGGTCCTCGACATGATCGTCGCCATCGCGTCAATTCACGGCGAAGCCGATTACCTCGAGCCGATCCTCCAGGCCGCGCTCGACGGCATTCGCTCCCCGCTCGGCGTCTCCTTCTGATCACATCGACGGTGAGGTTAGAGCCGTAGTGGGGCCGTGGCAACCCTGAGTCAGATTTATCTGATAGCCTGGCTTGCGTGACTCGAATGACTGCAACCGACGCAGCCCGGAGCTTTTCAGACGTACTCAACAGGGTCGCTGACGGGGAGGAGATCGAGATAACGCGAAGCGGCGCGTCCGTCGCCGTGATCTCGCCACCGAAGTCGAAGCTGATTTCAGCCTCCAGGTTCCGGGAGCTGATCGCCGCCGCGCCGCGTCCTGATGCTGGGTTCGCGGGTGATGTTCGCGTCGCTCGCGAGTCAGTCGCAGCGCCCGAGGATCCGTGGCAGTCCTGATCGATACCGGGCTGCTGGTTGACCTCGAGCGTGGTGTCGCGAACCCTGAGGTTGAGGGCGCGATCGGCGACGAGGATCGGGCGATAAGCGTGATCACTGTCAGTGAACTTCTACATGGCGTTCACCGGGCAAACGGTGCGCAGCGCGCGCGGCGCAGCGCGTTAGTCGAGCACCTCCTCGCCGGCATGCGAGCGATTGAGATCACCGATCAGGTCGCGCGTGTGCACGCTGACATCTGGGCTCAGTTGGCTGCCAGAGGCGAAGTCATCGGCGCGCACGACCTCTGGATCGCAGCCACTGCGATGGCACACGGGATGGGAGTCGCCACCGGCAATACCCGAGAGTTCAGACGCGTGCCAGGCCTACGATTGATTGAGCCGTCCGCCTAGCTCGCCCGAGATCCCCGCAATCCGGGGGCAATTTTCGTACAGAAATCGTGATTCTGGAGAATCGCTGATTTGCAGGTATAAAGGGGGATGGGCACGGGTGGTTTCGAACCACCGACCTCTCGCGTGTGAAGCGAGCGCTCTCCCACTGAGCTACGCGCCCTGGGACCGGCAGCGGCTGCCGGTCAGCGTTGTGACTTTAGCGTGAGCTTCGATCCCGGGTTGCTTCAGTGCGCGAGTTATGTCTGCGCCGCGGCGGGCTTGGCACCGCTCACGAGCGTTAGGTTGCGACCGCCGGTCTTGGCCTCGTAGAGCGCCTGGTCGGCCCGCTCTACCAGGGCCGTGGCGCCCTCGCCCTGTTCGCGGAACGCTATCCCAGCGGAGCACGTCTCTTCGCCAGGAACCTGCGCGCGGATACGGTCCACCGTCCTCACGGTCGCGTTGGGGTCTGAGCTGAAGATCAGGACGCCGAACTCCTCACCGCCGAGGCGTGCCAGGAAGTCGCGGTCACGGATCACGGACCGCCAGGCGCGGCCGGCCTCCTTCAGCAGAGCGTCGCCCGCTGGATGCCCGTAGGTGTCGTTGAAGCGCTTGAAGTGGTCGAGGTCGAGGATTACGACGGCCATGGGCTTGTTCTCAGCGAGCGCGATTGCGAGCCGCGCGTCCCACGCCCGCCGGTTCGGCAGGCCCGTCAGCGGGTCGCTATGCGCCTCATCGGTGAGATGTTCGATCACGTCGGCCCGGGCGATCACCGCGGCGCCCTCATGTCCGAGTACCGATGTCATGACCACGCGCGGATCGTCAAGGCTGGAAACGTCGTACCAGCCGACCACCAGCACGCCGAGCGCTCGACCATCGTGGATCAGCGGTTCGTAGAGCACCGATGTCGGGCTACCGGCCGCCTGCCAGGTGCTGATGTTCGCCACTCGCGACTCGACGCCCTCGGTGATCAGAAGTGACTTCTGCGTCTTGAACGCGTCCTCAACGGGGCTTCCCACTCCAGCCGGGGTTCTGAGCCAAGCGGTCGGGTTCTCGATCGTGCCTGCCGTGAAACGCAGCGCGTCAGTGTCCAGGGAAGATTCGAAGAGCATCGCAGAGGTTGCTCCACCGATCTCCCTGGCAGCCGTGCACAAGTCGGCACGGGGGTCAGGGCTGCTGAAGAGCTTCTGCAGCGTCTGGTTGACCTCCACCATCATCCGAGCTCCGAGGCGCGCCTGAGCTGCACGACGACGGATATCAGCCACCAGGTTCTGTGTGACCAGACCAAAGACAGCGCTGACGGCCAGGGTCAGCAGCGTTCCCCTGTAGCCGCTGTGCGGATACTTCGGCGGCCCTATGAAGGCGAGCGGGATGAGATACATGGCTGCCAGGCCAGCCAGCACCAACAGCAGGTCCTGACGCCTCCTCAGGTACAGGGCCGTCTGGAAGATCGCTAGCAACGCCACTCCGCTGACTCCGGAAGTAGAGCCCCCGGCGGCCTGGCGAAGCAGGCCGACGCCGGCGATGAAACCGAGTGCGCCGAGCACGTTGCCGGTTCTGAGGTTGCCGCGGACCCTGAGTAGTACACCGACCGTCCACGACGCCAGAACCAGCACGGTTGCTCCGACGTACTCGTACCAGTTGATGTGCGAACCGATGATGGCTGCGACCCAGGCCAGAACGGTGGTGGCGATGAATGGGTACAGCTCCCGTATCGCTCTGCCCGCGGTATTCGCGGACGAGCCCTCGGTGTCCAGTCGGCTGCTCTTGGCGAACGACATCTCAGCCAATTGTGACAACCGCGAAGGACCCCATTGCGTTTAGTGCTGGCCGGTTGGCCAGCACTAAACGCGACTGACTAAAGTCGCACCAGATTTTCGCTCGTCACTCCTCGAGTGACTCCGCGCAGGTCCACAAAGAGCGCGGCTTCGCGCGCGATCTCCAGGTGATCAATGCCTGGATGCGCCGTCACGAGCACGACGGCGTCGGCGCCCTTGAGAGCATCGTCAAGCGGCGTACTCGAGAGGTTCAGATTCGGTAGTTCCGGCACATGCGGGTCGTGATAGATCAGATCGGCGCCGCGCCGTGTGAGTTCCTCGATGATCCGCAGCGCCGGGGACTCGCGGATGTCGCCGATGCCGCCCTTGTATGCGACACCGAGCAGGACGATCTTGGAGCCACGGACCGGCTTGGCCGCATCGTTCAGCGCCAGCTCGATCAGCTCGACGCAGTGGACCGGCATCTGCTGGTTGATCTTGCCCGCCAACTCAATGAACTCCGTTGACATGTGGAACTCGCGGGCGCGCCAGGTCAGGTAAAACGGATCGACCGGCAGGCAGTGCCCGCCCATCCCTGGGCCGGGCTCGAAAGGCATGAAGCCGTAGGGCTTGGTGGCGGCCGCGTCCACCACCTCCCAGATGTCGATGCCCATGCGCGCCGCGACGATCGAGAGCTCGTTCACGAGCGCGATGTTGACCGAGCGGAAGATGTTCTCCAGCAGCTTCGTGAGCTCAGCGGCCTCGGGCGTGGAGACGCGAATCACCTCGTCGCAGACGCGACCGTACATTTCCGCGGCACGGTCACCGCAGGTCTCGGTGATGCCACCCACGACCTTGGGCGTGTTCTTCAGCGTGAAGTCGGTGCGACCGGGGTCGACACGCTCAGGGGAGAAGGCGACGTTGAAGTCGTCCCCGGCCTTCAGTGAGGAGCCCTTCTCCAGCGCCGGCACCAGCAGCTCGCGCGTTGTACCCGGGTAGGTGGTGGACTCCAGCACGATCAGCTGGCCTTCGCGCACGACTCCGGCGAGCGCCTGCGCCGAGTCCTCCAGTGGGCTGAGGTCCGGCTCTCGGTTGGCGGTCAGCGGCGTAGGCACGCAGACCAGGATCGCCTCGGCCTCGCTGAGCGGTGCGTAATCACTGCCGGCGTGGACGTTGGTCAGCACCGACCGCAGCAGGTCAGAGGGGATGTCCTCCACATATGACTCACCGTTCGTGAGGGCGTCGACCTTGCGCTGGTCGACGTCAACGGCGATCACGTTCTCACCGGCCTGCGCGAATGCGACCACCAGCGGTAATCCCACATATCCAAGTCCAACAACGCCGATGGCCATGGGGCTGAGGCTATCGGGTGGTTCGGGAGAGCCGCAGAGAGGGCGCTAGCATCGCTCTCTGGATCGCGTGCGTGGCGCTGATGGCTTGGCCCCAAAGCGATGGAGAACTGTGAACCAGGTCAGGTCCGGAAGGAAGCAGCCTTAAGCGGCACTCTTCAGGCGCTACCTGGACGCCGACCGGAGTCACGTACGCGGTCCGCTATACCGGCGTCGACTACCAGGCTCACGAGAACGATGGCCGAGCCGTCCGATCTGCCATTCGAGCGGCCAGGTCCGCAAATCCTGCGACATCGAGCGGCCAACGGGGGCGCCTGACACGATCCTGCGTGGGCCGATACCTACAGTATCGACCGTCTCTGCGTCCTCGCCAGCACGCCCCAGCGACCACTCTCGGTGCCCGCGGGACCTGCGGACGCGACCACTAGACTCAGACTCCCGTGTCCGCTGGCCCATCGCTCTATCGTCGTCACCGTCCGCGCACGTTCGCGGACGTCGTGGGGCAGGAACATGTCGTGCGCACGCTTTCGCACGCCGTGGAACGCGACCAGATCCACCACGCCTACCTGTTTGTCGGCTCGCGTGGAACCGGCAAGACCAGCATGGCCAAGATCCTGGCGGCCTGTCTGAACTGCGATAACGGCCCGACGATCGCTCCATGTGGCAAGTGCGACTCATGTCTCTCAATCGCGAGCGCGAGCTCGCTCGACGTGATTGAGATGGACGCCGCCTCAAACAACTCGGTGGACGACATCCGCGAGCTGCGCGAGAAAGTCGGATACGCGCCGGTCTCCGGCAAGCACAAGGTCTACATCCTGGACGAGGCCCACATGCTGTCGACGCAGGCGTGGAACGCGTTCCTGAAGACGCTTGAGGAGCCGCCGCCGCGGACCGTCTTCGTGCTCGCCACCACTGAGGCAAATAAGGTGCTGCCGACGGTCGTCGATCGCTGCCACCGCTTTGACTTCGGACGGCCGTCGACTGAACAGGTGGGAACTGTGATCCGGCGCGTGGCCGAGCGAGAGGGGATCACGATTGAGGACGGCGCGGCGTCGCTGATCGCCCGGCATGCGACCGGTTCGTTCCGCGACGCGCTCGGCACGCTCGAGCAGCTCCTCACATATGTGGGCGACGAGCCGATCAGACCGCAGGACGTACTTGATGTGCTCGGCATTGCCGATGCCGAGCAGCTGTTCGCCGCGGTTGACGCGATCGCGGCACGGGATCCCGCTGGCGCTCTGCGCGCCGCCGCCTTCCTGGCCGTGTCCGGCCGTGACTCCGGGCAGGTACTGCGCGACCTCGAAACCCATGGCCGTGAACTGCTCACGGTCCAGATCCTGGGTGAGGTGCCAGCCGAGCTGCGCGTCACGCCTGAGCGGGATGCGCGCCTGCTGGAGCAAGCGGGAACGCTCGCTGAGACCGACGCCGTACGTCTGCTGGAGCTGGTCAGTCTCGCGCTCGAAGCGACCGCCAACGGCGCTCAGCCCCGGATTCAGCTGGAGCTTCTGCTGATCAAGGCTGCCGCACCGCAGGCCGATCCGTCGGTGGCTGCGTTGCTGGCGAGGATCGAACGGCTCGAGCGTGGGGTTCTCGCCGCCCCGGGGCCCGCGGCGGCCCCGGCGGCGCTTACCACCCCAACTTCAGCACCTGAGCTGCCAGCCCCGTCACCGGAGGCCCACACTGAAGCTGCAGCGCCAGCTGTGGAGGGCTACCCTGAGCCTCAACCTGAGCCTCAGATTATGCGGGAAAGCCTCCGTCCCGCCTCGGATCCGGCGGACATCGACCTTGAACAGATAATGTCCCTCTGGCCCGCCGTGGTTGAGCTGGTTCGCTCCGGCAACGCGATGCTCGCGGTTCTTCTGGATGGGGCGCAACCGGCCTCGGTGGACGACAATGAGCTGGTGCTGGTCTTCCCGGCGGAAGCCGAGTTCTACAAGCGCAAAGCGGAGCAGGATGAGCATCGCAAGGCGACAGCGGAGGCGTTGCGTAACGTCACCGGGATCCCGCTGGCGCTGCGCTACGAGCTCGCCGAGGCTAGCGCCGAGCTGGCGCCTGAGTTGATCAGTGAGCCTGAGCGATTGAGCACCGATGAGTTGGTAGCGAGGTTCGTCGAGGAGTTCGGCGCGCAGGAGATTCCAGATACTGAAGAGGAGGTGGACAGCTGATGCCCCAGCCCAACATGCAGCAGATGCTCAAGCAGGTGCAGAAGATGCAGGCCGACATGGCCAAGGCTCAGGAAGAGCTCAAGAGTGAAGTGGTCTCGGCCACCGCGGGCGGCGGCGTTGTCACGGTTGAGGTCACCGGTGAGCTCGTGGTCAAGTCGATCAAGATCGCTCCCGAGGCCGTGGATCCAGATGACGTCGAGATGTTGTCCGACCTCGTGCTCGCTGCCGTCAACCAGGGACTCCAGGCGGCTCAGGACCTAGCGGCAAAGCGCCTTGGGGACGCGACCGGCGGACTGGGCGGGGTAGGAGGCCTCGGACTTCCCGGGTTCTAGGTCCACGCCTTCCGAGCATCAAACCTGAGGATCGACCGTGAGCTCCTACGCGCCACCGCTGCAAAGGCTGATCACCGAGCTGTCCAGGCTTCCGGGCGTGGGTGGACGCACCGCGCAGCGTTTGGCGTTTCACCTTTTGAGGGCGAGCGAAGACGATGCCTTTGCCTTGGCTGAAGCGATCCGTGAGGTCAAGCTCAAGATCACCTTCTGTGTGATCTGCTTCAACCTGGCAGAGGGGTCGCGCTGCCGCATCTGTGAGGACGAGCGCCGCGATGCCGAGCTGATCTGTGTGGTTGAGGAGCCCGCCGACGTCATCTCAATTGAGCGCACGCATGAGTTCCGTGGCCGCTATCACGTGCTGGGCGGGGCGCTCTCACCGATCGACGGGATCGATCCCGAGGACCTGAAGATCGAGCAGCTCTACTCGCGGGTTCGCGAGGGGACGATCAGTGAGGTCGTGATCGCGACCAACCCCACAACCACCGGAGAGGCGACCGCGATGCATGTCGCCGCGGGTATCCGCGCGATCTCACCGCAGGTCGTCGTGACTCGGCTGGCGTCGGGTCTGCCCGTGGGTGCCGACCTGGAGTACGCGGACGAGCTCACGCTGGCGCGCTCCTTCGCAGGGCGTCGCACGGTTTGAGTGATAGCCGGCTCGGTCTGAGGAGTCACCGGCTCGCCCCGAGGAACCGCTGGCCCGCCGAGTCCGTAACCTGAAAAACGATGGATCAGCCCACCGTAGTCATGAAGTTCGGCGGCACCTCGGTCGCCGACGCGGAACGCATCAAGCGTGCCGCCCACCGCATAGTCGCCG
>Ga0181537_10001043_pt1 | contig 25920 bp, 24 predicted proteins | sample PEATcosm2014_Bin_39_FD_119765 | JGI IMG/M metagenome (GOLD analysis project Ga0181537, IMG submission 119765) | Peatland microbial communities from MTU Mesocosm Facility, Houghton, MI, USA - PEATcosm2014_Bin23_10_metaG | ecosystem: Environmental > Terrestrial > Soil > Wetlands > Peat | place...
AACCCGCAGCAGCAACGGCGCAATTCGCCACCGAAACCGGAAAGTCTTGCGGAGACTGCCACACGAATGCCGCGGGCGGCGGTCCGCTCACACCTTTCGGTCAGAAATTCAAGGACAACGGGAACAAGTTGCCGAAGTAGCGGTTATCGTTCAGCGCCAGCCATCTGACGAGCTGGAACTAACGTTGCCACGCTGATCAGGGGATCATCCGTTCGCTAAGAAGTGCGATGATAATTGCAAGGCAGCCGAAGATGTGAGTGACCAGGGTAAGCTCGATGCTCTGCTTGAGCCGTCGTCGCCCGCTCGCGTTGAACGATATCCCCGCTAACGCTGCAGCACCAACGGTCGCAAGCACGATTGCCGGAAGCGCATACCAGATCGGCAAGACGTGACGCTGGATGGCGATGGCGGAGGCTGCCAGGGCGATCGCTGTAAGACCACCGTAGATCCATTGAGCACCGCGCGCGCCCCACCGTACCACCAGGGTGCGCTTACGTACGCGGCGGTCCGAGTCGACATCGGGGACTTCGTTGATGATCAGGATCGCCGCTGCCCATGCGCTCACTGGCAGGCACAGCAGTGCGGCGCCGAAATCCAATCGCCCGGTCTGCAACCAGGCGGCGCCGATGACGGGCAAGGCGCCGAAGCCAATGGCGACGGCGGCCTCGCCGATGCCGCGCGCGGACAGCTGGGCGCCGGGCAACGAATAGAGCAGTCCAAGCCCCAGGCCCGCGATGCCGAACAGGATCACGCCTGGGCCCCGAAGCAGCGCTAGAACAAACCCGATCGCCAGTGCTCCGACCGCCAAACTCAGCGCCAGCCACGCCATTTCGCGACGTGAGAGCAGGCCAGACTGTATGAATCGCGAACCACCGGTGTAGGGATAGATATGGTTGGTATTGTCGGCATCGGCGCCGATCTGATCATCGCCGACGTCGTTGTAGACGTTGGCCGCGCCATGCGCGAGCACCATGGCGGCCAGGGCAAGTGCCAACAGCACGCCGTCGAAGCGATGCAGGGTTGAGATGGCCCACGCAGTGCCCACCAGCACCGGCAGTACCGCGGCGGTAAAGAACGCGGGCCGGGTAGCGAGGAAGGCGCGGCGTGCCGCCGCTGCCAGGCCGGGTCCAGCCAGTGAAGGCGATGGCCGGTCGAGTGGTCGATGGGATTGGAGCATTTGCTTCACCTATCACTGGACAGGCACGTGGAGATTGGGTCGAGTATGCTTGGGAGGTGGCTATCGCAGCAGAACGTATCTTTGAGCCTGACCGGGCCTGGTGGCAGCGGCTGTTTGCGGCCATCGATGCGCGCGATGCGGCAGCATTCGTTGATCGTCTGACTCCCGATGCGCAATTCACGTTCGGCAATGCCCCGACGGTGACAGGCTCCGAGGCGATAGGCATCGCGGCGGGACAGTTTTTCGCGGCCATCGCTTCGTGCCGCCACAGCTTGCTGCGCACTTTGACGGACAGCGAGGGTGCGGTGATAGCCTGCGAGGGGATAGTCACCTACACGCGCCACGATGGTTCCACCATCACGGTGCCGTTCGCTAATGTGTTCGAGCTGCGCGGCGACAAGATCGCCACGTACCGCATCTACATCGATAATTCGCCGCTCTTTAACACGCCGTCCTGAGATGGCGCTCATGGCGCCGGTCTCGCGTTGGTGGCGCCGCGCCCGTATTGATAGCGCACGGTAATGCCAATCAAATTCACATTGTCGCGATAGGGCTGGATTCCCATAGCCAATAGGTTTGGCACGGTGGCAGGGCCCACACCGTCCAGGGCCCAATCATTGCTGTTGTAGCTTTCGTGCTCATAGCGTAGATGCAATTGCAGCGCAGGAGTCCATCGGTAGGTGACTCCCATGCGCGCAGAATCGAGTTTGGTCCAGTTCTGCGGAAATCCCTGCGCCAGGCCGCCAAGTACCGAGTTCGTGTCCGCATAGGATGGGGCGTGTACGTAGTCGATAGTGAATCCCCAGCGCTGGCTGGGAACCCACTGCCCACCCACGCTCATGTTCCAATAGCGTTCGGTGTCCGAGATGACCCAGGGTGCCGTGGTGGCATCGGTGAAGCCGTTCTGCGCGCTGTACAGGCGCTGATAGCCAATGTCGGCATAGGCGCTGAGGGTTTCGCGCGGGATCCAGGTCAATGTCGTGGACCCGCGCTGCTCGTGCGAGGCTTGCAGACCCAGGAGCGAGGAGCGGTAGTCGTCCTTCGCCAAATAGCCCTCGAGCGCCCAGGTGATCTTGGGCGTGACGACCCATGCAGCGGTGAATGTGGAGAAGACGCGATCACGCGGCGCGTAGTTGTAATCGAGCACGAGTGGGTTCTCGGCGACCGGCAGCGCCGCCACGTCCAGCGATGAGGACTTCCGCAAGCCATTGCCATATTTCAGCGTGAAGCTCAGGCTCTCGATGGGAGTGATCGCGAGACGTCCCCAGCTCTCGACATCTTGTGTATGTGTGAACGCCTGACCCGGCGAGTAGCGCACTTCGAGAAATTGGCCGCCGATGCCGGCGCGCAGCCAGCGCAGCAGGGCATAATCGGCACCGCCATCCAGGCGCATGCGATCCTCGCCGTAGCGTGGCGTCACCGCAGTGCCGCCCGGGAATGTGTCGGTTACGACGTAGGCGATGGCAAGCGGCGTGGTTTGATCGTTGCGGCCGTCATAGGTGGCATTGCCCCGCAGGCTCAGTTTCGGCAGCGGTCTGGAGGCGAGACCAAGCGCGTAGTGCGACAGGCGCACATCGCCATCGAGCGAACCGGGCGCCGGTATGGTGGCGTCAGGCAGGGTACTGACGGGAAGAAAAGAGGCGTTCTGCCGCAGGCTGCCAAGCGATGCGGTGTACGTCAGTGTGCTGGCGAACCACGGCAGCTGAACGTTTCCAGTCGCTGCAAACTGCTGCAATGTATTGCTGGGCGGAACGCCCAGGCGTCCCTCCGTAGAGCCGGCGACCAGCGGCGTGTAAGGGTTCGCAAAACTCAGCGAATCGTTGTTGTCCTCGAACCAGGAGCCGGTGTAGGTCAATCGCAAGCTCGCCCTGCTGCCGGCCCAGGCGGCCCCGGCGCTAAAGCTGTTCGTGACGTAATCGATCGGTTGTGCCAGTTGCACCGATTCGGTCAGGAAGCTCGCGCTGGTAAGGTCGGTGCCGCTTTTTTCCTGGCGACGGAACTCACTGAATATCGTCCAGTCGGGGCTGGCGAAAAACTGCCCGAGCAAAGCCACAGTGCGACGCTGATAGCCGATGTCGACCGGCGCGAAACTGGAATTGAGCGCGCTCATACCGGGTGTCGAGCCGGCCGCCACCCAATCGGACGGCAGTCCGAGACGGCCGCCGTTGTTCCGGAATGGTGTGGCCGCCGTATCGTACAAGTCACTCGGCTGGCCGTCGTAACTCAGGAGCAGGTCGTAGCGGCCGTCGCGGCCACCCTCCAGGATGCCCTCCCGTGAGGCCAGACCCAGGCGCTCGAACTCATAGTCCGCATAAGAGCCGTCATCGCTATGCCATTGTCCATTGGCCCCGGCATCGACATAGGCGGTACTGCGATCTACCCCGGTGTAACGACCATAATTCGCGTTCGCGCCGCTCGCTGCCAGTGCGCCGACTTCCGCATCGCCCTGGTAACCTTCAAAGAACGGGCATTGCGCGCAATTCCAGCCACTGGTGTCAGGGCTCGAAGCTCCGGCTGCTGCGGTCGCGGCGGCCAGCGTGCCGACGAGTCCGAGAGCCGACAGTGCGTACCAGTGGCGATCGATCCGTGTCATCAGTACTGCCTAACGCATCAGCGCCCGGCCCGAGGGTGAATTCGAGCCGTGAACCTGCGAGTGACAATTGGTGCAACCGCCACCAAGCAGGTACGCACTCGGCATGCCACCGGGCAGCCCCTTGGGCGTGTTGGCTATGGACGGATGGCCCGCACCTTCGTGGCAGGTCTGGCACAGGAATGGAGCCCGCATCTTCAGCAAGGCCGGCTGTGCCGATCCGTGCGGCTCGTGGCAGGTGCTGCAGTCCTCTGTCACAGGCTGGTGTTCCCACAGAAACGGCCCGCGGTATTCAGCATGACAACTTGTGCAGGTCTCATTCACAGTGTTCTTGACCAACTGGGCCGGAGCCGTCGAACCGTGAGGGGTATGACAGTCTGTACAGGCCATCTGGCCCTCGCGCATTGGATGATGCGAAGGCTTGAACAGATCGGTGTGCTGCGCCTGATGACAACCCGTGCAGACCTCGATCTGGGTTGCCTTCGCCTGCACCGGATCCTTTTCCGTGTGCAGCGTATGGCAGCCCGCACACGGCACATCGCTGGCCGCGTGTGCGCTCGTGGGCCAGTCGTGTGCCGCATTCGATTGATGGCAGCCCAGGCACTGGTTGTTCTGCTGGCTCGCCGGTGTGACCGATTTTGAGCCGAAGACGATGAGACCCGCGGGGGGGCCGCCGCCAGCTCGCACATGCGCACCGCCCGGTCCATGGCAGGCCTCGCATTGCAGCCCGCCGTGACCGAAGGGACCGCGTGGATCGTTCGGACGCGCATGCTTGGTACGGAAAATACCCGTAATCCCCACGTTGTTATGGCAACCGAGACAGGTGTCGGCGCCCTGCGGGCTATAGGCCGACGCCTCGGTTGCTGCTGCCGCTGCAGGTGCGGGTGCGGGTGCAGGTGCAGGTGCGGCTGCGGGCGCGTCAGGTGCCGTCGCCGCGAACGCCCGCCCCACGACACTCGACAACAGAGCGACAGCGACGGCGGCCAGGCGAGCGCGCGCAAGGCGGTTCACTCAGGTACCTGAGGCCGGGATCTTATGCTCGACCATGACATCGGCGACCCCACCTGGGCCGTGACAGACGGCGCAGGTTTCAACGGGCAGCGGGGCCGGTCCGAGGACGGTGCGACCCTCGGCGTCTTTTGTCACGGTGGTCGAGCCGCCGTTCTGCATCATGTGTGAACTGCTCAGCGCATCGACATGGCAGGCCGAGCACACGGCCATGTTGGCCGATGTTGCAATGGGATTGCCGGCGGTCGTCGGGTTGGGCACCTGCTTCGATAGACCGGTCAGAAAGGTAGTGGCCTGTACCGCGGTATCGTCCACCGGGTAGTAGCTCGTGCCGACATGGCAGGCATCGCAGCGGTTGAGCTGGCCCGGATAGACCACGTCGGTGAAGTTATTCACCGAGCCGCCGTGACCGTAGATCACAAAAGGTGAGCCGGCGGCACCGCGAACGCTGCCGTCATGGATCGCATGGATCATGTGCTTGAAGTCGATAGTCTGCTCCCACAGACCGTCGATTCCCGCCGCGGTCAGTGTTTGCCGTTCGCTGACGTCGGTGGAGGCCGGGTTGTGGCAGGCGACGCAGACCTGCGCGTTGTCATTGCGGTTGTCGCCGTGCAGAGCCAGCACGCTGTGGCAAACATCGCACTTGGCAATGTCCACGACGACGCGCCGTGCGACTGGCATCGCGCCTGCAACGTTCCCGTAGGCGACGGCGCTGGTGACGGCGATGGCGGTCGCCCCGGGTCCCGTCGTGACGACGCCCGGATGGCCTTCGATGACGACCGCGATGTTCTGGATGGCGGGGCAGGCGGTGATGCCGGCCGGCGGACAATTGGCGGTTGGCGCCGGCGGCAGTGGTGTGGGCGATGTCAGCGTGAAGGCGCCGTTCGCGTCGGGTCCCGTGATCGCCCCTGGGGGTACGGCTGCGGCACAACCAGCGACTGCGAGCGGGTTCAGTGAAAACGGCTGGCCCCAGGTCGCCGCGGTCGCGCCGCTACCCCAGTTGGTGTAGTCGCTGGTCTCCCAAGCGATGTCAATCGCTAGACGCGCCGTACCGCCGTTGGCGCAGACAGGTTGACCAGTCCCCGGGTCGGTGCCCGCAAAGGCTGCCGCGGTTAGGATGTTGTAGGGCGCATTGCCATTCGTCGGATCGACGACCGAGAAATTGACCACCGGAAACAGCTGGTTGGCGGTGCCGGCCGCGAATGTCACGCTGTTGACGATGTACTTGAACTTGGTCGCCGCGACGACCTCCGGAATGACGTGCGCCGCGACCACCTGCAACTGGCCGTTGTCGATCGTGGAACTCGCCCCGTGGCAGGTGGCGCACTGAGTATCGTTGGCGACGATGCCGGTGCTGTGATTGGCGCCGGTGGCGAAGTTCACATTGTCATGGCAGGCACCGCAGGCCTCCATCGTCGGCACGTTCTTGAAATTTCCCGCCTGGGTCAGATTTGCGTGAGTTTGCGCGTGGCAGGTCGTGCAGTTGCGCGTGTCCTGGGGATAAAGCAGGGTATTGAAGTTCGACAGCGCCGCCCCGTGCCCGACGATCCAATAGCCTATTCCCAGAGTTGGGGTCGTGTTTGGAACCGTCGTCGTCTGAATGCTCGGCAGAGTGTTGCCCGAGTGGATCTTGTGGGCCATCACCTTCATGTCGAGCGTGTTGCCGCTGTTTGGATCGCTGGTGCCGGGGTTGTGGCACATCACGCAGTACTGCACCTCGACGCGCGCGCCGCCATGGGCCGTGAGGGAGGTATGACAGGTATCGCAGGTGGCTGTGTCGACGATCTCGCGACTGAATATCCCGGTGGTGGCACCACTGGACGGCTGAAACGTGTACGCGGCATTGTTTGCCTGCGCGAGGCCCCGGATCTCAAAGCCGACCCGATGCGTCAGGGTAGCGTCGTAGATTACGATCGGATCTTTAGTGATGTCCTTGGCGAAGGTGTATTGATAGGTGCCGTCTCCGTGGTCGACCAGCGTGCCGCTGGAGGCGGCCTCTACCATCGCCTGCGTCTTCGGCACGGTAGCGCAGGCCGTGACCCCGGTTGGACAGGCCTGCGGCGACACGGTGCCATAGATGTAAGAGTTCCACTGGCTCGCTGAGCCATTTTCACCGGGCACGAGTTGTGCGATCGCGAAGCCCAAGTCAGCTGCCGGCAAACCCTGAACAGGCGCACCGGTCTGATCGACGAGCGCGAATTTCACCACCGGCGGCCCATCGATGGCGACGTTCGTAATCGTACCGGTGATCGTGGTGGCGGCGCTGATGTTGAGTGCTGCCCCGCCCGCGGGTGGGCCCTGAGAGCCTGTCGTGCCGCTTGAACCCGCCGGGCCCGCCGGACCCGTAGTGCCACTGCAGGCCGCCAGGAACGCGCTGAGCATCACGGCCCCGGCGATGACTGTGTGGCAGCGACCGCGCTGCAAGCCGGAGCTCCTGATCGTACAGGCCATAGAACTCTCCCTGAATCGACTCGAGGATCAAGAGACGCTCGGAGCCAGTCCATGCGCTCTGCCCGACCAGTGAGTCCTTGATGCTAGGCGATTGCCCATACGCCCTCTGTTCGGTAACGTACAGAGTGGGGCAGTGACAGCAGTTAGGCTCCGTCCCACGCCAAGAGCCCGAGTTCGGGCGAAGTCCCCACGCAGCATGACGATCGCCTGGTGAGATGCTGATCGAGAAAGTAGGGCGTGTGCTGTCCTTTACTCCCGCGCAGATCTTTGACATTTTGGCCGACATCGAGCGTTACCCCGACTTTCTGCCCTGGTGGATATCGGTCTCGATCAGCAAGCGCGAGCTGGGCACCTTCGATGTCGAGCAGGTCCTGGGTCGCGGACCGGTGCATGTCCAGTTCGCGTCGCGGGCGGTACTGACCCGCCCCGAGCGCATCGACATCACCTCATCGGATGGGCCCTTCCGGCACTTATCGATCTGCATTCGAGTCGTGCCGGGTGCTTTGACGGGATGCAGTCTCGGGCTTTCGGCTCGCGTGGAGCTGCGCTCGTTCATTCTTCAGCAGCTCGTGCAGCGCGTCCTCGCCACGTCAATCGATGACATCCTCGCGGCCTTCGAGCAGCGTGCCCACAACCTCTACGGCCAGCCGAACGCCTGAGAGTTGGTACGCCAGCGCACAGAGATCCGGGCATGACCTCCCTTATTTTATGACCCATGGCTGTATCCGAGGTACGTGTTGAACTCCCCTGAGCCGTCGCATCGGGGGATCGGGCAGTGGCTCTGGCGGCGGCCGCAGCGCTGGTTCCTGCTCGGCATACCGGCCGGTGGGCTGCTCGCCTTCATCATCGGTATAGGTTTCTCGGGCAGCTTCATCGCCGGGCTGAAATATGCCGAAACCGACAAGTTCTGTACCTCCTGCCACGAAATGGACACGCCGTTCCAGGAATACACGCACAGCGCGCACTACTCGAACCCGTTCGGCATACAGGCCAGTTGCGGCAACTGTCACGTGCCGCCGGCATTCCTGCCGGGCTTGGTCCGGCACATCGAAGCGTACTCCGAAGTTTGGGGACACATGACCGGGGAGCTCAATACGCCGGCGAAGTACGAAGCGCATCGCCTGCAATTGGCGCAGAAAATCTGGGCGGAACTGAAGGCGAACAACTCCGCCGAGTGCCGCAGCTGTCATACGCCGGCCGCCATGGCGTTCGCGCAGCAACCGGCAGCGGCAGCCAGTGCGCACCAATCCCTGGCCAAGAGTGGTATGACCTGCATCGATTGCCACAGGGGCGTGGCGCACTCAATGCCTCAGGGGGGCTAAGCAGTCGTCCTGGCGGTGCGAGTACGTCCTCGCAGGTATCGAACCAGGATGCGGGCGATCTCGGCGATCCTGAAATTAAACAGTCGCCGCGGCCAGAACAGCTCACGCTTGTCGCATACGGTGGAGATGCTGAAGCGGGATATTTCGCCCTTGAGTGCCGCAGCGGTGGTTCCGGCATCGCCGCGCTCGATGCCGGCGTCGAGCCGCGAGCGCAGGGAACGCGCGGCGGCTATGTTGCTGGCGACCCGGCGCCCACGCCGGGGCGACAGGCGGCCATGCGCTACTTTCAGCTCGTTGAGGCGCTCCGCAGCATCGTAAGTGGCATCGACCAGCTGACGGCGGGTCATCCACTTTGTCTCATAGTTCAGTATCTGCTCCCACGTCGGCTGCACCAGCAGCTGCCGATGCTGCTCCAGTGTGCGGGCGAACAAGCGATAGCCAAAGCGTTCGGGTTCCTCGAATCCCCGGCTGCCGGGATCGATGAAAGGGCCCATGGGCGAAATAAAGCAAGACAGCCGCTTGTCACCAAGCTCAAACAGATGCCCGCAATATTCGACGGTGTCGCGCACTGATGCACTGGTCTGCGCCGGCAGTCCGATCATGAAGAAGACATCGATTCGCTGGCAACGCAGCCGCAGCGCCTCTTTGAAGAGCGATTCCATATCCTCGGTGGTATAGCCCGACTCGCCTTCCTGGGCGTCGCGAACATGCTGCTCATGGCTCTCAGGGCTGAACTCGATGCTCCAGTTGCGCACGCTGCGATCGATCGCCTGCAGAAATGCCGCCGGCGGCAGTGCGAAGAACTCGAACACGATCATGTTCGGCAGGTTCGCCTTGTGCAGACCTTCGAGCACTTCCGCCGCATGTTCGGGGCTCGCCATGAGGAGATCGCCGACCAGGATAATGGGGCCGTGCGACAGGCGGCAGATCGCTTCCATGTTGGCAACCAGGCTCGCGGGACTGCGATAGACGGGCTTTTGCCGCTTGGTGAGTTGCGTGCAGCTGGTGTGCGAGCTGCCGCAGGTGACGCATTCAAATGCGCAGCCCTTGACCGTGAATACCGTTGTGATCGGGTTATTCCACCAGCCGTTGAACGGCAGAGTGCTCTCCAGGTCACCGTATCGCATCACCATCTCGACCATCAGGTCGGGCCGGAGATCGACGTAGTCGAGACTCAGCGGCACAAACGTGAGCGGATTGGCGTGAATGCCAAGCGCATCCTTCCAGGTCAGATTGGGAATTTTCTCGACGGGCGCGCCGCTCTGCAGCGCCAGGAGCAGTTGGTGCAACGGCAGCTCGGTGCTGTCGCCGCGCAGCACGAAGTCAACCTGTGGATAGTTGATCAGTTCGCGGTGAAAATACGAGGACGACAAGCCGCCCATGATCACCGGAACATCCGGGTATACCTCTTTTACAATTCGAGCGATTTCCAGCGCCCCGTGAGCGTGCGGCAGCCAGTGCAAGTCGATGCCGACTGCCTTCGGCTTCAGGCCCGCCAGGAAGCGCGGAACATCGAAGCGCCGGCTATTGATCATGCGCAGCGCGAGATTGACGATCCGTACCTTCATGCCGCGATCGTGCAGGTAGCTGGCGATGGTGAGGAATCCGAGTGGGTACATCTCGAACACGGTCGAGGAGGGGACCATGTCACTGACCGGGCCGTAGAGGATGGCGCGCTCGCGAAAATCGTAGACGCTGGGGGGATGCAGCAGCAGAAGATCCGTCATTGCACCCGGACCCGAATCAACTCCTCGCCGTCGGGATCGATGACATGAACCGCGCACGCCAGGCATGGATCGAAGCTGTGGATCGTGCGCAGGATCTCGAGCGGCTGTTTGGGATCCTGAAGGTGGTGGCCCTTCAGTGCCGCCTCGTAGGGGCCTTCGGTTCCGGCCGCGTCGCGCGGACCGGCGTTCCAGGTGGTTGGTACCACCGCCTGGTAGTTGGCGATCTTGCCATCCTCGATCACGATCCAATGAGCGAGCGAGCCTCGTGGGGCCTCGAGAAAGCCCACGCCCCGGCTATGCCTTGGCCAGGTGGCGGGATCCCAGAGCTTGGAATTGAAAGTACTGACGTCGCCGGCCGCGATATTGGCCATCAGGCTCTCATACCATTGCGGCATGGCATCAGCGAAAATCTTGCATTCGAGGGCGCGGGCCGCAGTGCGACCCATTGTGGAAAACAGCGCTTCCAGCGGCAAATTGAGCTGGGCCAACGCCTTGTTGGCCAGATCGCGGGTCGGCTCGTGACCGCTGGCGTACAGCATGAGCACCCGCGCCAGGGGGCCCGTCTCCATGGCATGGCCCTTCCAGCGTGGCGACTTGAGCCAGGAGTAACTGGCCGAGGTATCCAGGTGCTGATAGGGCGGGACGGGTCCCGAATAGTTCAGACGGGTCTCGCCCTGGTAGGGATGTAAACCTAGATCCTTGCCCTCGGCGTAGTCGTACCACGAGTGGGACACGAATTCCTGGATGTCCGCTGGCGCGGTGAGGTCAACTTCCTGGATGTGGGAGAGGTCCCGATTGAGAATCGCGCCGCGCGGCACCATAAAAGTCTTCGGATCCTGACTGCCGTTCGCCGGAAAATCCCCGTAGGTGAGGAAATTGCCGGTACCTTCGCCGTAGCCGGTCTTGAACCAATCCTTGTAGAAGGATGCGATTGCCAGCACGTCCGGCACATAGACCTGATCGACGAACTCGCGCATCTGATCGATAATCGCCGCCACTTTCTGTAGACCAACCTCGTTGACCGCGGTCGATCCGGTGCCGGCACCGGCATGAACGCTGATGGCCGCAGGCGTGCCGCCAACGAGAACATTCGGGTGTGGGTTCTTGCCGCCGAAGATCGTCTGCAACTGCACGATTTGCCGCTGCCAGGCGAGCGCATCGAGATAATGCGCCACCGCCATGAGGTTCGCCTCAGCTGGCAGCTTGTAAAGCGGATTGCCCCAGTACGCGTTGGCAAAAATGCCAAGTTGCCCGGATTCAACCAGTTTCCGGATGCGTGTCTGCACGTCGGAGAAATAGCCGGGCGAGGATCGCGCGTAAGTCGATACCGACTGGGCAAGCGCCGATGTGGCCTTCGGATCGGCCTTCAGCGCCGAGACGACGTCAACCCAATCGAGCGCGTGCAGGTGATAGAAGTGCATGACATGGTCGTGCACGAACTGCGTGCCGATCATCAGGTTGCGTATCAGCTGCGCGTTGGCGGGAATCTCGTAGTCCAATGCATTCTCAACCGCGCGCACGGATGCGATCCCATGGACGAGCGTGCAGACGCCGCAGATGCGCTGCGCGAAGGCCCAGGCGTCACGCGGGTCACGGCCCTGCAGAATGATCTCAATGCCGCGCACCATGGTTCCGGAGCTGGACGCCTGCGTGATCACCGTACCGTCGAATTCCGCCTCGATGCGCAGATGCCCTTCGATCCGGGTAACCGGGTCGACCACGATGGTCTGCGCACTCATTCCGTGTTCCCCGCTCCAGTCAGGCTGTCGGCCACCAGCTCCAGTAGACTTTGCGGTTTCTTCTGCCAGTTGAAGTGAGCCTGCGCGTCGTCGAAGGTGCGCCGGCAGTCCGAGCAACTGGTCACAAAGGTCTGGGCGCCGGTATCGTCGATCTCGCGCAACTTGTTCTCCATCGTGCGGTAACGCAGCGGCGCCGCGCGCTCGATGTCGATGACACCGCCGCCGCCACCGCAGCAGAAGCTGAAACCGCCGTGATTCTTCATTTCGTGCAAATCAATTCCCATGGCCTTCATCAGCGTCCGCGGCGCATGGTTGATCCCGCCCTTGCGAACGGATTCGCAGGGATCCTGAAAGGTAGTGGCGCCCGCGACGGCGGCCGCCAGCCGCAGTCGCCCCTGCTGTATCTGCTCCGCCAGGTATTCGGTCACCTGAAGAACCCTGAAGGGCAGCGGTTTGCCATAGAGATCGGCCGCCTCCCAGCGCAGCGCGGCATAAGCATGACCGCACTCCGGAACCAGCAGTGTCTTGGCGTTGCAGGCAATGGCCTGATCGATGAGGCGTCGGCTGATCTCTCGCTGCCAATCCTTGCCACCCGCGTAGTAGCCGTAGTTCTCGGCCACCAGCCCGTCGCTGCGAAAGGTGCAGGACACGCCCAGATGCTTCATCACGCGCGCCAATGCAGCCACGGCGGCTGGATAATGCTCGATGTCGGTCCGGGGCACGCATAACATGACCTCCGCTTCCGGCTTGTCGAGCGGGATTTCGACGCCGAATCGCTCGCCAATCGCAATCAGTTTGGCGCTGTAGGGCTCTGTGCTCGGCTCGGGCTGGCCGGTGAGTTTCTGGTGCGCGGCCTTCTGATAGAGCTCCTTTGGCGCAAGCCCTGCCTCGAACATCGCATGGCGCGCCTGCTCGATGAGCGCGGCTACGTCGATGCCCATGGGACAGATCAGGCTGCACCGGCCGCACATGTTGCAGCTGTCGAACAGCAGATGCTGCCACTGATCCAACTGGTCTGCCGTCACTTCACGTTTCAGGCCGAGCAGCCGGATCAGCGGAGCGAATGGGCTCGATTCGCGCTTGTAGGCCTGCTTGAATGGTTCCACCTTCCAGATCGGCGTGTACTGCGGGTCCTCGGTGGCTATATAGAAGTGGCAGGCGTCCGCGCAGATACCGCAGTGAATGCAGGATTCGAGCCGAAAGGCGCTCAGAGCCCCGACTTCGCGCGCGAACCCGCTCATGGCCCCGGCGACACGCGCTTCGCCGCTGCGCTGCTCGGCCGGCGCCAGACTGGCACCGAGCATACCGGCGGGAGCGCTCATGAAGTGGCCCCTTTGCGGGCCAGCAGCGCGCCGTTGATGGCACGGGACGGAAATATGTAGAACGCGTGCATCAGTTTGCCGAAGGGAAACCACACCAACAGCGCATCGAAGCTCAGGATGTGGAGTGCAAGCAGCGTCTGATAGGGCGCGCCAATATGAGCGGTGGCCGCCAATCCGGTGCCCAACACCAGCATGGTGATGAACCAGCTGAAGTAATCGTCGAAGTTGGACAGCATGCGCATCACCGGATTGGTGACACGGCGGAACAGCACCGCCAGGAACAGTGCCAGGGTCAATACCGAAATGACGGTGATCAGGCTGCTCGGCAACCCGGGCCAGCGGATGCCGATCAGGCTGCCGAAGAACGCGATGTGAGGCCCGAACAGCAGCACCAGCGCAAACAAGCCGAGGTGGTAGCTGTAGCCAAGGGCCTCGCCCGCGCCGGTGCGACCGATGAATTCCGGATGAGGCCACGAGCGCGTGCCCACCGCGATCAGGCCTTCAGTCAGGAATCTCGCCGGCGACGCACGCGGCTTATTCAAATCCCGTCGTATGCGCAAAAGCGCGAAGCCGGCGATGCGCCAGGCCACACCCAGACAAAATATCGCCAGGGCCGCCTTGAGCGCCGGTCCGCGCGCGAATCCCAATAGGTCCATGGTTAGTTGTCTCCGTTGGAATCGCGTTGGTCGGCATCCTGCGCGCTGCGGTGCTGGCGCAACCGACTGGCGCCGGCAGAGGCCACCCCGATCACGCCGCCTACCGCCACCGCGGACGCGCTGAGTTCCAGCACCTCTCGGGGCGAGCTCTCGCCCGCCTTGCCCCAGAGAGCGGTGGACTGGGCAGCGTAAAAGCTGCCCTTATCCCAGAATCCCGGCTCCGAGCAGCCGATGCAGCCATGCCCGGACTCGATCGGGAAGCTTGTGCCACCGTTCCACTTCACCGTGGCGCAGGCGTTGTACGTGGTCGGCCCTTTGCAACCGAGCTCATAGAGGCACCAGCCGTTGCGCGCCCCCTCGTCATCAAAGGACTTGGCAAACTTGCCCTGGTCATAGAACGGCCGGCGATAGCAGCGGTCGTGAATGGTGTTGCCGAAGAAGACCTTTGGACGTCGATGTTCGTCCAGGTCCGGCACCTTGCCCGTGGTGACGAATTGCAGCAACGTTCCGGTGATCACTTCCGGAATCGGCGGGCATCCGGAGACATTGATGATCGGCTTGTCGCCGACGATCGCCATGACAGGCCAGGCCTCGGTGGGGTTCGGATCGGCGAACGGAATTCCCCCAAATGCCGAGCATGTTCCGACGCAGACGATGGCCGCTGCACCCTTCGCCGCCTCGCGCAGGGTCTCGACGGCGCTGCGACCGCCGGCGGTGCAGTAGGCGCCGCCAGCACCGGTAGGCACCGAACCGTCCACGATCAACACATATTTGCCGAAATTGTCCTGCATGGCCTGCATACGGGCCGACTCGGCGGCCTCGCCAGCCGCGGCCATCAAGGTATCGTCATAGTCGAGTGAGATGACGTTGAAGATCAGATTCTCGATGGTGGGGGCGAAGGACCGGGTCAGGGATTCCAGGCAACCGGTACATTCCTGGAATGACAGGTACAAGACCGACGGTCTGCGCGCGTGTATCAGCTGTTCGGCCATCGCCACTCCCACGGAAGGCGGCAGCGCCATGGCCGAAGCCGCGGCCGTGCAGAACTTGATGAAACCCCGCCGGCTGATGCCGTGCTGGCGCAACATATCGCCAACCGTCATCTCCAGGTCACTGCGTGGCATCATTTACACCGCTATTGGGCGCGGGCAACGGGGTGGAGCGCGAGTTGCGCGCGGAGCAGGCGCACTCCCGTGGCAATTTCCTCGGTCGCGGTCATGAGAATCTGCGGCATCCGGGTCACTTCGATCAATTCGGCGATCAGCTCTCCATGGCGGTCCCGATGCTCCACCCACCAGACGCCAGGCACCTTCGTCTCCCGAATCGCAGACAGGCCTTCCGCGTCCAGAATTGCCCGTACCTCGCCTTCTCCCAACTCACGCCGCAAGCCGGCCAGGTCATCGATACTCATCGGCAGGCTTCTCAGGTCGATGGCGGCGGATTCCTGGCGGTCGCCAAGCCGCTCGAGCAGGGTGATCAGCTCGCTGAGAATCGCCGTGACGCCGCCTCCCACACCACCGACCGCGGGCGGCGGCTCGATCCGGATCGGGATCTCGCTGAGGCGACTCACAGCAGTGCCCAGCGTTGCAGCAGTACCTGCGCCTGCCGTGCCGCCTCGGGCAATGCCGCGGCAACCGATGTCGACAGCGCCTCGCTCCAGTCGATGCGACAGGGCTGAATGCACAGCAGCGCACGCCGGGGCGGCAAGCAGCCCTGGAGTCGCGCCATGTCCAATAGATCGATCAGGCCCACTTCATGCACGCTCCGCCGACGCGTGCTGGCCAGGAACCCGTCCATGGCGGCGCCCTCGAACAGTGCCACGGCACCCGCCGGACGATTGAGATCGGCGGCATCGATCACCAGCATCGAGTCCGTTGTCTCAAGATAGGGCAACAAGCTGAAGCTCAGCGTACCGCCGTCGACGAAGTCCGCAGTTTCCGGCCCGAGTTCGCGGCGCAACCGTTCAGTCAATTTCACCCCCGCGCCGTCGTCGCTCAGCAGCACATTGCCGAATCCGAGCACCAGCGCAACCGCGCTCGGGGCACTGTCGGTCGGGCAGCGCCCAGTCGAGTCTTGCCTTGAACTTGCTGTCACGCTCAACCTCGCTGCCTTTCCAAAATAACAGCATTCGCCCGGTCGCGAGTCTGTGCGCCAGCGTACATAAGGGGCACGCGCGGATGCGCTAGGCTCGTGCGGGTGCATGAGCTGTCCGTCTGCCAAGCCCTGTTGAGACAAGTCACCGAGATCGCGATGGGCCGCGGTGCCGATGTCGTGGAACACATTACGATCGAAGCGGGACCGCTCAGCGGCGTTGAGCCCGCGTTGCTCGCCGGTGCATTTGGGATCCTGCGCGCCGGCAGCCCGGCGACCGCCCAGGCCCGGCTCTCCATTGAATCACCGGCGGTGATCATTCGCTGCACCAGTTGCAGCGTGGAATCACCCACCGCGCCGAATCGCCTCGTGTGTCCGCGTTGCGGCGACTTTCGCACACGCGTCGTGGCAGGGGATGAACTGCGGCTGCGTCGTGTCGAGTTGCGAGAACCTCAGTCACCAAACGGGAAGACGCTATGTGCCAAGCCTGTGGTTGCAGCCTGAAAGCCGACCTGGTGCGGGAAGATTTGCACCAGCAGCGCGGCCGGACGACTGTAGTCGACGTGCTTCAGGATCTGCTGGCAGCCAACGATCGCGTCGCGGCACATAACCGGGAGCACTTCGATGAACACGGGGTGCTCGCCATCAATCTCATGTCTTCACCGGGTGCCGGCAAAACGGCCCTGCTGGAGGCAACCATAACCGCGCTCCGCGAACGCTATTGCATCGCCGTGATCGAGGGCGACCTGGAAACCGACAACGATGCCGTGCGAATCCGCGCGCTGGGTGTACCGGCGCTGCAGATCACGACCGGAACCGCCTGCCACCTCGATGCGCAGCTGGTGCATCGGGCGCTGCACGACCTGCCGCTTTCGGGGCTCGATCTGCTGTTCATCGAAAACGTGGGCAATCTGGTGTGCCCGGCGAGCTTTGATCTTGGACAGCATCGCAATGTCACCCTGCTCAGTGTCACCGAGGGCGATGACAAGCCGGAAAAATACCCGGTTATTTTCCGCGCTTCCGATCTGGTGGTGCTGAGCAAGGCTGATCTGCTCGGCGTTTTGGACGATTTCGATCCGGCGCGGGCGGCGGCGGGATTGCGAGCGCTCGGCCGCGACACCCCGATGATCCAAACGGCGGCCCGGCGCGTGCCGGTGCTTGCCCCCTGGCTGAGCTGGATCGAGCAGCAGCTCGCCGAACGGCGGGTAGCCATGCCCGCGGAGTTGGCCTGACCCATGTGCCTGGCCGTACCGGTACGCGTAGCCGCACTGCTGGACAACCAATGGGTCGAGGTCGAGGTAGGCGGCATTCACACTCGCATATCGATCGCACTGATAGACGAGGTCGCAGTCGGTGACTATGTCATCGTGCACGCCGGCTTTGCGATCGCGCGCCTCGACGTCGAGGAGGCTGACCGCACGCTGGCGTTGTTCGACGAAATTGCCGGGCGATTACGGGAATCCGGCGATGCGCTACATCCGCGGCTTCCGTGACGGCGCGGCGGCGGGCGCCCTGGCGGCGGTGATCGCCGAACGGGTAGATCCGAGGCGGCAATATCACCTGATGGAATTTTGCGGTGGCCACACCCATGCGATCTTTCGCTATGGCGTCGAGGATCTGCTTCCTGACAACATTCACCTGGTACATGGTCCTGGCTGCCCGGTCTGTGTGATGCCGGTTCCGCGGCTCGATACGGCGATTGAGCTTGCGCGCCGAGCTAATGTGACGTTGGTGAGCTACGGCGACATGCTGCGCGTGCCGGGATCGCGTCGGCGCAGTCTGCTCAAGGCGCGTGCACAGGGTGCGGATGTGCGCATGGCGTACTCAGCGCTCGAAGCGGTGGAGATCGCCGCTACCCATCCTGAGCGGGACGTCGTGTTTTTCGCCATAGGCTTCGAAACGACCACGCCCGCGACCGCGCACATCATTCTCGAAGCGCAACGCCAGGGCTTAGCCAACTTCAGCGTCTACTGCAACCACGTGGTAACTCCGGCAGCGATTCAAAGCATCCTCGACTCACCCGAAGTCCGCGAGTGGGGGCAGGTGCGCGTTGACGGCTTCATTGGGCCCTCGCATGTGAGTGCAGTGATCGGCAGCCGGCCTTACGAGTTTTTCGCGGAAGAATACCAACGGCCGGTGGTCATCGCGGGCTTCGAGCCTCTCGATGTCATGCAGGCCATTGACATGCTGGTGCAGCAATTGAACGCGGGTCGCGCCTGCGTGGAAAATCAGTTCACGCGTGGCGTGACGCGAGAAGGCAATCTCAAGGCGCAAGGCCTGGTTGCCGAAGTCTTCGAGCTGCGGCCGAGCCTCGAATGGCGCGGGCTCGGCGAACTGCCCTATAGCGGCTTGCGAATCAAATCCGCGTACGCTGAATTCGATGCCGAGCGCCGCTTTTCGCTGGAGGTCGTGCCGGTGGCGGAAAATGCAGCATGCCAGTGCCCGGCTATCATTCGGGGCGTCAAGAAGCCGACCGACTGCGCGATCTTTGGTACCGTCTGCACACCGCGTGATCCGATCGGCTCTTGCATGGTGTCCGCGGAGGGTGCTTGCGCCGCCTATTACAAGTACCGCCGCGGAATAGCCCCGCAGGTGCTCTGATGCGCATTCTGTTGCTGGTGCATTCCTTCAATAGCCTGTCGCAGCGGCTCTACGTTGAGTTGCAGCAGGATGGCCATGAGCTATCGGTCGAGATCGATATCCATGAGCACGTCACATGCCAGGCGGTTGATCTGTTCCGGCCAGACCTGATTCTCGCCCCGTTTTTGAAACGCGCCATTCCGCCATCGATCTGGCGCCACTGTCCTTGTCTCATCGTGCACCCCGGGCCGCCCGGTGATCGGGGCCCGGCCGCGCTCGACTGGGCGATTCTGCGCGGCGTGGGCGAGTGGGGCGTCACCGTACTGCAGGCTACTGCAGAACTGGATGCCGGACCGATCTGGGCGCACGCCTCGTTTGCAATGCGTGTCGCACGTAAGAGCAGCTTGTATCGCCTTGAGGTGACCGAGGCAGCCGTCTTCGCCGTACGGGCGGCCCTCGTCCGGATGACGGACGGCTCAGGACCGCTGTTCAGCATGGCAGACGGGGTGGAAATCAACTGGCAGCCGCCTTTGCCACAGGCGCGGCGTGCGATCGACTGGAAGCGGGACGAGACGGTAACGGTACTGCGCAAGATTCACTGCAGCGACGGCATGCCCGGTGTCGAGGACACACTGTTCGATCGTTCCTTCCGTCTTTTCGATGCCCACGCGGCCGCAGGAATGACCGGTCGGCCCGGCGCGCTCATTGCCCGCCGCAACTGGGCGATCTGCCGCGCCACACGCGATGGCGCAGTTTGGATTGGGCAATTGCAGCCGGCGGGCGGCGGACAGCGCAGCTTCAAGCAGCCGGCGGTACTCGCCTTGGGCGCTCTGGCCGAATCGTTGCCGCGCGGCGATGTCGAAATTGCCGATGCGGGTGATGTGCTTCGGGATGGCGAGATCCAATACCAGGAGCGCAGCGCGGTTGGCTTTCTGCACTTTAATTTCTACAACGGTGCCCTCGGCACCGCGCAATGTGAGCGTCTGCGCGCCGCCTACGCGCACGCGCGCCGGCGGCCGACGCGGGTCATCGTGCTGATGGGCGGTTCCGACTTCTGGTGCAACGGCATGCATCTGCATTGCATCGAGGCATCCGACAGCCCCGCCGACGCCTCATGGGACAACATCAACTGCATCGATGACCTCGTTCAGGACATCCTGACCACCGACAGCCATCACACGATCGCGGCATTGCACGGCAACGCGGCGGCCGGCGGAGTATTCCTGGCGCTTGCGGCCGATCGCGTGCTGGCGCGTACCGGCATCGTGCTCAATCCGCACTATCGCAATATGGGAAATTTGTACGGCTCGGAATACTGGACTTACACGTTGCCACAGAGGGTGGGCATGGAGCGGGCGCAGGCCATTGCGACCGGACGCCTGCCGCTCGGCACCACAGAGGCTCACGCGCTCGGACTGATCGATGGGCATGCAGGGCCGGATGCGGCTCGGTTCCTGGCGCTGGTGGAGGCCCGGGCCGACGAGCTTGCCTCGAGCGATCGGTTCAAGCTGATGCTCGGCGAGAAGCGTGCGCGGCGTGCGCGCGATGAGGCTCGGCGCCCGCTGGCGCTGTTCAGGAGCGATGAGTTGGCGCGAATGCGCATGAACTTCTACGGCTTTGACCCGAGTTACCACATCGCACGTCATCGCTTCGTGCACCGCACGCCGCACGCCTGGACACCGCTGCATCTGGCCCGACACCGGCGCGCAGGTGTTCCAAAGCCGCTGGAGTCGGCAAGCGCATGAGCGTCGGTGGCGCCCGGAGCGCGCGGCCGGCAATCACCCCATCCGCCCTCCAGGCTCGACGATGGCGTGTCGGCGGGCGAGTGCAGGGCGTCGGCTTTCGACCATTCGTGTACCGGCTCGCCCGTCAGTGGCATCTCAGCGGCTGGGTGCGCAATAACGGCGGCGAGGTCGAAATCCGGGCGCAAGGCGCCGCGGAAGCCCTGCAGGCATTCGGGCAAGCACTGCTAACGCGCGCACCACCCGCTGCGCGCCCGCAGTTGATTGAGGTGCTATCGGACGCGCTCGGCTCGAGCGAGGACTTTCGAATACTCGCCAGCGGCAACGGTACCGCCACGCATGTACACGTTCCCGCGGATCTGTTCACCTGCAATGAATGTCTGACCGAATTGCGGGATCCAGGCGCGCGACGTCACCGTTACCCATTTATCAACTGCACGCAGTGCGGACCGCGTTACACCCTGATTCGTGGGCTTCCGTACGATCGATCGAACACGACATTGGACCGTTTTACGCTATGCGAGGAATGCGCCGCCGAGTACGCCGATACGCGCGACCGACGCTTTCATGCAGAACCCCTGGCCTGTGCCGCGTGTGGCCCGAGTCTGATTTGGCACGATGGAAACCGCACCGTGCGTGGCAACGAAGCGGCGCTGGCGGCCGCGATTTCAACACTGCGGGATGGCAAGATCGTTGCCCTGCGTGGCGTTGGCGGTTATCACCTCTTTTGCGATGCCTCGAATGAATGCGCTGTCGCTCGGTTGAGGTTGCGCAAGGGACGACCGAAAAAGCCTCTGGCGGTCATGGTCCCCTGGCGGGGCGCCGATGGGCTCGCCGTAGCCCGCAGCCTGGCGGAATTGTCATCCTTGCAGGCGACCGCGCTGTGTGACGCCGTGCGGCCAATCGTGCTGCTGCGGCTGCGTCCGAACAGCATCATTGCCGCTGCTGTAGCGCCCGGCCTGCGCGAAGTGGGCCTGATGCTCCCTTACAGCCCGCTGCATCACCTGCTGCTCGAGGACTTCGGCGCTGCGCTGGTCGCGACCTCCGGCAACGTGAGCGGTGAACCGGTTCTGACTGCGCCGGAGGAAGCCGAAGAGCGGCTGGCACAGGTGGCCGATGGATATCTGCACCATGATCGCCCGATTGCGCGCCCGGCAGACGATCCCGTGGTTCGAATTGTCGCGGATGTCGTGCGGCCAGTGAGGCTCGGACGCGGCACCGCACCCTGGGAATTCGAGCTGCCACAGCGCATGCGGGTGCCGACTCTCGCCGTTGGGGCTTATATGAAAAACACCGTCGCACTGGCGTGGGATAATCGAGTCGTGGTGTCTCCGCATATTGGCGATCTGGCGAGCCCACGGGGACGGGCGGTGTTCGGCCAGGTGATTCGCGATCTGCAGCAACTGTACGGCGTCCGCGCTCAATGCGTGGCCCACGATGCGCATCCAGATTTTCCGAACACCCGCTGGGCGCACGATTCAGGGCTGCCGACCCAGCCGATCTGGCATCACTATGCGCACGCCGCCGCGGTCGCCGGAGAATACCCAAGCGACGAGCCGCTGTTGTGTTTCACGTGGGACGGCGTCGGTCTGGGCCCGGACAAGACGCTGTGGGGTGGCGAGGGGATTCTCGGGCGTCCCGGCGCCTGGAGCCGGGTGTCGAGTTTCCGGCCCTTCCGGCTGCCAGGCGGGGAGCGCGCCGCGCGTCATCCGTGGCGATCGGCACTCTCCTTATGCTGGGAATCCGGCCAAGCGTGGCCGGCAGGCGAGAATCTCGGCGACCCGTTATTGCGTGCCGCCTTCGACTGCGGTGTCAATGCCCCGCCAACTACTGCGGTCGGTCGACTGTTCGATGCCGCGGCTGCGCTGGTTGGCATATGCCTGCACGCCAGTTACGAAGGCGAGGCTCCGATGTGCCTGGAAGCGCTCTGCAAGGAGGGCGCCCAGCCACTGCCGTTGCCCCTCGCGCGCGACGCGCAGGGGGTGTGGCGCAGCGACTGGGCGCCGCTGGTGCGCGCGTTGCTCGATGAGCGCTGCGACCCCGCGACGCGTGCCACGATGTTTCATGCAAGCCTTGCTCAGACCCTGTGTGAACAAGCCATTGCCGTCCGTCAAGACAGCGGTGTGAGGCGCGTTGGCCTGAGCGGAGGGGTGTTCCAGAATCGTGTCCTGACCGAGCGGGCGCAGCATCTATTGATGGCTGAAGGCTTCGAAGTGCTGCTGCCCCAGCGGCTTCCGGTCAATGATGCCGGCATCAGCTACGGCCAACTGATCGAAGCTGCTGCCGTCCATGGCGCGTTCTAAGCTCCTGAATACCCATATCAGTCTGGCGCATGGCAATGGCGGCCGCATGATGCGCGAGCTGATCGAAGAGCTGTTCTTGCCAGCGCTCGCCAATGCGCAACTCGACGTCAGCGCTGATGCAGTGTCTCTGCCCGTTCCCGACCACCGCGAGCTCGTCGTGACGACCGATGGGTTCACGGTCAAGCCACTCGAATTCCCGGGTGGCAACATCGGCTCACTCGCCGTTCACGGCACGGTAAATGATCTTGCGGTCAGCGGTGCCTTGCCGCAATACATGACACTGAGTGTATTTCTGGAGGAGGGGATCGAGATCGCACTGCTTAGGCGCGTCATCGACGCGCTCGGTAAGGCCGCGCGTGACAGCGGCGTGGCGGTCGTTGCCGGCGATACCAAGGTTGTCGGCCGCGGTGACTGCGATGGGCTGTATCTCGCCACCACAGGAGTTGGCTTCCGCGCCCGCGACACATGCTTAGGCATGGATCGCGTGCGCATCGGCGATTGCGTTCTCGTCAGCGGTCCGATTGGCAATCACGGCGCGGCAGTGCTGCTGGCGCGGCAGGAGTTCGGCTTGCGCGGTGATCTGGCATCCGACAGTGCCAGCGTACTGCCGCAGGCCCAGGCACTGATGAAAACGACCGGATTGCGATTCATGCGCGATCCGACACGAGGCGGACTCGCGACCGTCGCACATGAGCTCGCCCGGGCCACCGGCTTGACCGTCCGCCTCTCGGAAGCGCAAATACCGGTAAGCGACTCCGTTCAATCCGTGTGTGAGTTACTGGGCTTCGATCCCATGTATCTGGCGTGCGAAGGTCGACTCGTCGCCGTAGTCGCGCCGGAGGCAGTCGAGAAGGCTCTGGCAGAGCTCCGTAACGTAGCCCCCTTGGCCGCCCTGATCGGCGAAATCAGCGTCGGCGCACCGCAGGTCATTCTAGAGACAGCATTCGGCGGCGAGCGCGCCCTCGATGAGCTGGAAGACGATCCGCTTCCGCGCATTTGTTGATCGTGACGGAAGGGCATCGGCTTAACGCTTGCGCAAGCTGATGATATACCGCGAAAGAGCCACGACTTGTTGTTTAGTCAGATCCGGCTTCGGCATCGTCATCGGAATTGTCTCGCCATCCCAGTGGGTAGCCACAATGAATTTCCGCAATGACTTCTCGGTCGTGCCTGGGCGGTTGGCGATATCGTCAAACCGTGGCGCTGACTCGTGCAGCATTGGAACAGGCGACTCCGAGTCGCTCGCGACGACGTGACAGTCCGAACACGCTATTCGAGCCAACTGCTGGCCCTTCAGGATATCTGCTGAATCGGACGCATGGCCTGCCATGCTGCACAGTCCATTGAAGACAATGTAGAGCAGTCCTGACACCGAGGCGCGCTTGATGGGCCCGAGGTCGAAACCTCTGGTAGTTTGGGGGTTTGGGTTCATCTCACTGCGCGGGAGTATGTTCCGCATCGTTCGCACTATAGCTGAGCAGGCGGAGCTGTGTTTTTTCATGCTGCGGGCGCGTGCTGGGCGCAAATTCTAGACGCGCGAATACCGGAACCTCGATGAGATCCAGTAATCGCGATTCCACCCACCGCCGCCGGCGCTCGCGATTGTTATAGGTCGTCGCCTGATTGCCGAACACGATTACTACGAAGCTCAGTGTCCTTAGCGATTCGATGGCGTAGCCTGGGCGATAGTAGGACGATGCGAGGACCTCTTTAGACCCTTCGGATCACCTGGATTGATTGGTGAGCAACAAGACTGATTCCGGGTACGCTGAAGTAATGGCCCGCTCAATAGAAGCCAAGCGAGCCGTTCGACGGCGATAGAAGCAGGCTCGCGCCGCGGGAGGCGTGCGGTACCCGGCTGTGAAACTGGGGCGACTTCACGACCAGCACGTCACAGCGCAAATCGTCCAGCATTCTCTCGGCGGTGTTGCCGATCAGAAGGCGCTTGAAACCCGTACGGGATATGGCGCCCATGACAACGATGGCGCAGCGACTTTGTCGGACCCCCTCGAGGATCCCGTTAATGGGGTCCCGACCGATCAAATATCGGCGCGAGCGTGCGATCCGTGTCGAGCGCAGCGCCCGGTCGAAGCTGGCCATCGCTGCGCGTTGCGCATGTCGCTCAAGGCCCTTGATCACTGCCGGAGTAATAGTTGCGTCGGGCAGCGTGCTCACACGGGCATAGGCATGAACGGCGTGAAGATTTCCGTGCAGCGCGCGGCTCAATAGGCTCCCGGTATCCAGGATTCGCTTGTCCAGCTGCAGCGGTTTGGCAAATGCATGGCTCGGGTCGACGGCGGCAAGCACCGAGGGATGGCGGTACGGATGCGGATTCTTAACCAAGAGAACGGAGACCGGGCTTAGGCGTACGAGTTCCCAATCCGTTAGGCGCATTAACGCGGGGAAGCGGTGCCGGGCCGCCTGTCCCGACGCGACGATCAGATCGGCCTTGATGCGCAAGGCGCGGCGAACGATTGCCTCGTAGGCGGGGAAGTCCCATTCGGCATGAACGCTTACCTTCAAACTGTGCTGCCGCAGTCGATCGGCAATGTCCTCCAGCCGATGCACAGCACGCAGCTTGAGCTCCCGCTCGAGGTCGACCATGTTGAAGTCTCGCAGACCGTTCAGATCCGCGTAGATGGGTGCATCGAGGCTATGGTAGAGCTCGATCTGCGCCCCGCAGGCCCGCGCGATCTGCGCAGCCTTAAGCACTGCGGGAAGCGACCTGGCATGCAGCGCCCCGACGGCAACCAGGACTCGTCGAATCGTCGGCATCAAGGCTCTCCAAAGGGAGGTGCCGTGCGGGATAGCGCAACGGCGGGTGGAGGTAAAGGCAGAATGCTATCGAACCGCAGGCGCGTACTCCGTGCGGTGCCGCACCCAGCCGATTCAGGGCACCAGCACCGCGGCGCCTTCGAATCGTCCCGCGCGCAAGTCAGCGAGCGCCTGGTTGGCCTGTTGCATCGGATAGGCGGTTGTTTTGACGGCGAGACCGATCTGCGGCGCGAGACGCAAGAATTCCATCCCGTCCTTGCGCGTGAGATTCGCGACCGAGATCAGTTCGCGCTCCTCCCATAGGAGGCCGTATCGGAATCCCGGAATGTCGCTCATGTGGATGCCCGCGCAGACGACACGTCCGCCCTTGCGCACGGCCTGCAGCGCTTGCGGCACCAGCGCGCCGACCGGGGCAAAAATAATCGCCGCATCGAGGC
>Ga0181537_10001044_pt1 | contig 25892 bp, 25 predicted proteins | sample PEATcosm2014_Bin_39_FD_119765 | JGI IMG/M metagenome (GOLD analysis project Ga0181537, IMG submission 119765) | Peatland microbial communities from MTU Mesocosm Facility, Houghton, MI, USA - PEATcosm2014_Bin23_10_metaG | ecosystem: Environmental > Terrestrial > Soil > Wetlands > Peat | place...
TGGCGATTGCCGCCGTGGTGGGCTGGCTCGTCGGCTTCCAGCAGGCCATGCCGACGACGACCGGCGCGATCACCGGCTGCGATGTTCTGACCTGTGCTGTGGTCGGGCTCGTCGTGACCGGGCTCATTGTTTGGATCACCGAATACTACACATCGACCGTGTACCGGCCGGTGCGCAGCATCGCCCAGAGCTCGACGACCGGCGACGGCACCAATGTCATCCAGGGGCTTGCGATCTCTATGGAGGCGACGGCGCTGCCGGTTATCGTGATCTGCATCGGCATCATCGTGTCGTACATCGTCTCCGGCCTTTTCGGCATCGCGATCGCGGCGACGACGATGCTAGCTCTTGCCGGCATGGTGGTCGCGCTCGATGCCTACGGCCCAGTCACCGACAACGCGGGCGGCATCGCCGAGATGGCCGATCTGCCGGCGGAGGTGCGCAAGACGACCGACGCGCTCGATGCCGTCGGCAACACGACAAAGGCCGTTACCAAGGGCTACGCGATCGGCTCAGCGGGGCTCGCCTCGCTGGTGCTATTCGCCGCCTATACCGAGGATCTGAAACATTACTTCCCTGGCCTCGACGTGCGCTTCGCGCTGCAGGACCCGTATGTCGTGATCGGCCTCTTCCTCGGCGGTCTGTTGCCCTATCTGTTCGGCTCGATGGGCATGACCGCGGTCGGCCGCGCGGCCGGTTCGGTCGTTGTCGAGGTCCGTCGCCAGTTCCGCGAGATACCCGGCATCATGCAGGGCACAGCGAAGCCCGATTACGGCCGCGCGGTTGACATGCTGACCCGCGCCGCGATCAAGGAAATGATCGTGCCGTCGCTGCTGCCGGTGCTGGCCCCCATCGCGCTTTATATCGTCATCAGGCTGGTGGCCGGCCAGGCGGCGGCGTTTAGCGCACTCGGCGCGATGCTGCTCGGCACGATCGTCACCGGGCTTTTCGTCGCGATCTCGATGACGTCAGGCGGCGGCGCTTGGGACAACGCCAAGAAATATATCGAGGAAGGCCATCACGGCGGCAAAGGCTCCGACGCGCACAAGGCGGCGGTGACCGGCGATACAGTCGGCGACCCCTACAAGGATACCGCGGGCCCGGCGGTCAACCCGATGATCAAGATCGCCAACATCGTCGCGCTGCTGCTGCTCGCCATCCTCGGCAGCTGGGCGCATTAAACCCCGCGCCCCGACCCGTTTGCCGGCTGGGCTACTTGCCGGCCGGGCCGGCGGAGGGACCCGAATTGCCACCACCGGAGCCGCCGAATCGGCCGATATTGCCGATCAGCTGCTCCATGAACGACAACTCGCGTCCCGGCGCCGGCGTCGCCCCGGGCGCGGGGGTGATGTTCTCGCTATCGGCGAGGGTCTTGTGCCCCAGATCCTTGACGACGCCCTTGGAATCAAAGTCGACGATAAAGACCTGCTGGTCGAGCACGGTCGGCGAGAAGAAGGCAATCTGCTTGGTCTTGCGGCTGATATAGTACCAGACGTCGTCGTCAAAGGTGCTGGCGCTCGACGGGCTGCCGAGTATCTTGACGACCTGTTCCTTGGTTGAGGTACCAGGCTGGATTTGGGCGAGTTTGTCGGGGTCGGGCAAATTGCCGCGCTGGTCCTCGCTGACCGTGCACCCGGCGAGCATCATCGCCAGAATAACAACGGCCGGGCGCAAAGCGTCCCGAGCCCGCGCGATGTTGAAACGATTGCCGATGGGAGCCATGTTTCACCCGGACTTTAGTCAAGGGATGGTCGCTGTCAACGTCCAGTCTTGCCGCAGGATTTAGGATCGACTTGCCATTCCGCCGCAACCCTAGCCGCGACGCCGCCCAGCTTGCCTATAGCTTGGTCGTCGAACAAGCGCGCCGACCCGATTTCTTTACGACGCTCGGCGTCCCCGACACGCTCGACGGACGCTTCGAGCTGATCTGTCTGCACGCGTTTCTCTATTTGCATCGGCTGAAAGCCGAGGGTGCGCCGGCGACCGCGCTCGGCCAGCTTTTCGTCGATCTGATGTTCACCGATTTCGACCGCTCGCTGCGCGAGATCGGCACCGGCGATCTGAGCGTCGGCCGCCAGATCAAACGGATGGCCGAGGCCTTTTACGGCCGCGTCCGCGCCTATGAAGACGGGCTGGCAGACGACGATGACGCGCTGCGCGCCGCGCTGGCGCGCAACCTTTACGGCACGGCAACGGCGACGCCGGACCAGCTTGAACGGGTTGCCCGCTATCTGCGGCGCGAGACCGCGAGCCTCTCGGTGCAGGACGCGGCGGCACTGCGCGCCGGCACGGTCAGGTTCGGTGCGCCATGAGCCGGACCGAAAGCCGCGAGAATCCTGAATTCTCGCGGATCGTTTCGTTGGCGCGGCTGGGCAGCGAGCCGTTCCGCCAGCAGATCGTCGCCGACGAAGAAGAACGTGCCGCGCTGGCTCGCCGCTTTGATCTTGTGTCGCTCGACCGCCTCATCGCGGATGTCGAGCTGCTGCGCGAGCCCGGCGGCACGGTCCTGCTCTCCGCGGAATTTGAGGCGGCGTTTGCGCAAGAGTGCATCGTTACGCTCGACCCAGTCCCCGGCGACGTCCATGAGCGCTTTCAGTTGCGCTACGGCCCGCCCGACGCGGAAGAAGAGTCGCCTTCCGGCGATGACGACCCGGCTTTCGAGCCGCTCCACGATGAAGCGGTCGATATCGGCGAAGCGGTCGCGCAGGAATTTTCTCTCGCGCTGCCACCCTTCCCGCGCGCACCCGAGGCCGTCATCGACATTCGCGAGACGGAAAAACGCGAAGAAACCAGCCCGTTCGCCGCGTTGGCGCGCCTTGCTCGGCGCGCGCCGCAATAACGCAAATCCGCCGCGCTGCCGTCGTAGTTGCCGCCGTCGCCGATTTTGGCTAGATGTCTGCGTTCTCGACTCCGAGACAAACGAGTACCCAATGGCCGTTCCAAAGAGAAAAGTATCGCCATCGCGTCGCAATATGCGTCGCTCGCACCATAAATTGACGGCGTCGGCTTATGCCGAATGCCCGAATTGCGGTGAGCTGAAGCGACCGCATCACTTGTGCGAATCTTGCGGCCATTACGATGGCCGCGAAGTGGTGCCGGCGGAGCCGGCCACCGCCTGACGGCGATTCACTAAACAAGGCCCCGCGCCGGTGAACGGCACGATCACGATCGCCCTCGATGCGATGGGTGGCGACCACGCACCGGAGATCGTGTTGCGCGGCGCCGACATCGCGCTCGAGCGCTATCCGGGCGCGAAGTTTTTGCTGTTCGGCGTCGAAAGCCAGATCGCGCCGCTGCTGGCGCAATTGCCGCGCGTCGCTCAGGTCGCCTCGCTGCACCACACCGACGAAATCGTCCATGCCGACGACAAGCCGTCGCAGGCGCTGCGCGCGGGCCGCAGCACCAGCATGCGGCTCGCGATCGACGCGGTCGCCGACGGGCGGGCCGACGGCGTCGTGTCGGCGGGCAATACCGGCGCGCTGATGGCGATCGCGAAATTCGTGCTGAAGACGCTGCCGGGCATCGACCGGCCGGCGATCGCGACGTTTTACCCGACCCTGCGCGGTGAGAGCGTGATGCTCGACCTCGGCGCCAATATCGAATGCGACGCCGAGAATTTGGTGCAATTCGCGCTGATGGGCGACGCGTTCGCACGTAGCGTGCTCGGCATCATCGAACCGACCGTCGGACTGCTCAATGTCGGCTCTGAGGACCTCAAGGGCAACGATGCGGTGCGCGGTGCGGCGGCGCGACTGCGCGGCGGGCTGACACCGATCCGCTTTCATGGCTTTGTCGAGGGCGACGACATCGGCGCCGGCACGGTCGATGTCATCGTCACCGATGGTTTCACCGGTAATGTCGCGCTGAAGACCGCCGAGGGCACCGCCAAACAATTTGCCGAGGCGCTGCGCGTTTCATTCGATCATTCGCTGATGGCCAAGATCGGCTATGTGTTCGCGCGCGGCGCGTTGAAGAAACTCCGCGAGCGCTTTGATCCGCGGCGCTATAATGGCGCGATGTTTCTGGGATTGCGCGGCATCGCGGTCAAGAGCCACGGCTCGACCGACGCGTTCGGCTTCGCCAACGCGATCGGCGTCGCGATCGACATGAAGGTCAATGGCTTCCTCGAAAAGATTCGTGCCGACCTCGCGCGCGTCAACACCGCCGCGCCGTCGCCGCAACCGGCCGCGCTGTAGCCCGCCGGCATGAATTTGCGCGCGCAGATCGCCGGCTGCGGGGCTTACCTTCCCGAGCGGGTGCTGACCAATGACGAATTGGCGCGGCGGCTCGATACATCCGATGAATGGATCCGGCAACGCACCGGCATCGGCGAGCGGCGCATCGCCGCGGAAGGAGAGCTGACCTCGGATCTCGCTTTGGCCGCGGCTCGGCGGGCGCTCGAACGCGCCGGGATGAACGGCAGCGACCTCGACCTGATCGTGCTGGCGACCGCGACACCCGATCACACCTTTCCCGCCACCGCGACCAAGGTCCAGGCGCAACTCGGCATGAAACGCGGCGCCGCTTTCGACATCCAGGCGGTTTGCTCGGGCTTCATCTTTGCGCTGGCAACCGCCAACAACGCCATCCGGCTGGGCCAGGCGCGCACGGCGCTGGTCATCGGCGCCGAAACCTTTTCGCGCATTCTCGACTGGCAGGACCGCGGCACCTGCGTGCTGTTTGGCGATGGCGCCGGCGCCCTGGTGCTCAACGCGGTACCCGATACCGGGCCCGGCGGCCGCGGCGTGCTGTCGACGCACCTCCATTCGGACGGGCGCCTTTACGACATCCTCTATGTCGATGGCGGCCCCTCCTCGACCGGCACGGCCGGCCACTTGCGCATGGAGGGCCGCGAGGTATTCCGCCAGGCGGTGCTGCATTTGTCGGAGGCGGTCGAGGAGGCGCTGGCCGCCAACGGGCTCACCGGCGCGGACATCGACTGGCTGGTGCCGCATCAGGCGAATTTGCGCATCATCGACGCGATCGGCAAACGCCTGTCGCTTCGCCCCGGCCAGACGGTGATCACGATCGAGCGCCACGCCAACACCTCGGCGGCGTCGATCCCGTTGGCGCTCGACGAGGCGGTCGGCGATGGCCGTATTCAGCCCGGTCATCTGGTGCTGATGGAGGCCCTGGGCGGCGGCCTCACCTGGGGCGCCAGCCTGGTTCGCTGGTAGGGCGGTTGCATCACAGCTTTTTTTGGCGCCGAACTTGCGAGGCGCAGCCTCGCAAAAAACTTCTCAACGCTTTGGAATTTGACGGCGTTTTTCGCCGGGGCTAATTTTTGCCAAAGAACGGGAGGGCGGCATGGCCGGTCATACGGTTACTCGCGCTCAGCTTACCGAGGCGGTCTATCAGGAAGTCGGCTTGTCGCGCAACGAATCGGCCGAACTGGTCGAGTCGGTGATCGCCGAGATCTCGGATGCGCTTGAGCGAGGCGAGATGGTCAAGATCTCGTCGTTCGGCAGTTTCGCGGTGCGACGCAAGGGGCAACGCATTGGCCGCAATCCGAAGACCGGCCAGGAAGTGCCGATCAGCCCGCGGCGCGTGCTCGTATTCCGCGCCTCGCATGCGCTGAAGAACCAGATCAACCAGGCACTCGCGCAGCCCGGCGCGGCCAAACGCACGTCAGCCTGAGGTGAGCGAGGTCCGGGAGACCGCTTCTGGCCGGCGGGCCGCCAAGCGGGCGGCGGTATTCCGCACGATCGGCGAGGTCGCCGACGATCTCGAACTGCCCGCGCATGTGCTGCGCTTCTGGGAGTCGAAATTCCCACAACTGAAGCCGCTAAAGCGCGGCGGCGGGCGGCGCTACTACCGCCCGGAGGATATCGCGCTCCTGTCGCGCATTCGCCAATGCCTCTATCAGGAAGGCTACACGATCCGCGGCGTGCAGAAATTGCTCGCCGACGGCACGTTCGGTCTGTCCAGCGACGCGTCCGAAATCGCGCCGAGCCTCTTCCCGCTCGACCCGCTGCCCGTGCCAGAACCGGCGCCCGCCGCACCGAAGCGGCCGGCTCGCGTGCGCCGTGCCGCCACCGTGGCCTCGGTGGCGACGGAAGAAGCCGCGGCTGAACCGGCACCAACATACAAGCACCTCTCCGAAGGCGGCCGGGCCCAACTCGAAGCGGCACGGCAGGACCTGCTCTCCGCGCGCCAAATGCTGGATGCCTTGCTGCTCAGCCGCCAAAAGGGCTGATCCAAGTCGGCGCATTGCGCGAGAAGCTGCCCGCAAGTATGATCCGCGCCCTCGCCAGAGAGGCCCGGTCGGAGCGTAGCGCAGCCTGGTAGCGCATCAGCATGGGGTGCTGGGGGTCGAGAGTTCGAATCTCTCCGCTCCGACCAACTCTCGACCTGCGGAGGCTCCCGAGATGACCACAGAACGGCCCGAATCCCCTCTGGAACCGTGGCAATATCCGGAAGCGCATTGGCGCAAGCTGGTCGACCGGGTCCGTGCCGGCAAGACCTTGCGGCCGGCCGAATGGCCAGGTGGAGCGCGCTGCGCCATCGCGCTATCGTTCGATAGCGACCATGAGACGAGCGATCTGCGCGAAGGCGGCAAATCGATTGGCCGGCTCGCCTGGGGGCAATATGGCGCACGGGTCGGGGTGCCGCGCATCCTCAAGCTCCTCGACAAGTACCAGGTCAAAGCTTCGTTCTACGTGCCGGCGGTAACCGCCCTGCTCCACCCCGACGAGCAGCGCCGGGTCGTCGCCGAGGGCCACGAGATCGGCATTCATGGCTGGATCCACGAGCTGAATTCGGTGCTGCCTTACGAAGCCGAGCGTGACCTGATGCTGCGCGCCGCCGAGGTGCTGGAAAAAACCAGTGGCGTGCGACCTGTCGGCCTGCGGACGCCGTCATGGGATTTCAGTTGGAACACGCTCGCGATCGAGCAGGAGATGGGGCTGCTCTACGATTCCTCGCTGATGTCGGATGAGGATTGCTACGAGCTGCTGCTCGATGGTGCACCATGCGGCGTCGTCGAATTGCCGGTTGAATGGGTACGCGACGACGCGGTCTATTTCATGATGAACCGGTTCTCGGCGCTGCGCCCCTATACGCCGCCCGCCGACGTGCTCGACATCTTCCGCCGCGAGTTCGAGGCAGCCTATGAGGATGGCGGCATCTTTCAGCTGACCATGCACCCGCATGTGATCAGCTACCGCTCACGCATCTGGATTTTGGAAGAGCTGATCCGTCTCGCGCAGTCTCGCCCCGGCGTGTGGTTCGCAACTCATGCCGATGTCGCGCGCTGGGCGAAGGATCACGCGGCCTGACAACCCGCCAGATGGCCGGGTGCGCCAGATGGCCGGGTGCACCCGGCCATCTGCTAGCCCCGCCGGCGGATGAGAGAGACGCTGTAAGGTGTCTTACGGGCGCTTATTAACGTCGGGATCCCCTTCCGCAGCGTGGCGCTTGCCGATTGCCTCGGCCTGCTCAAGTTCACGGCGGATTGACCCGTCGCGCAAGTCGCGTTCCGCTTCTCGCGCCTTCTGATCAACCTGGCCGGATTTAATGAACCGTTTCTGCGCTTCGTTATACTCTCGCGCCGAGGTTCGATTACCTTCTCCCTCGTTACGCTGCTGCGTTATTTCATTACGTTTTTCCATATTTTATATCTCCGTTTGCTTGTCTTGAGCAAACGAAGTCTTTTGAGCGAGGTTCCGTCATATAAATTTTACACTTAGGCGCATCGGCTTGAGGACAAAAAGCGCCAGCATCGCCGCGGTCAGGTCGGCGGCGATGCAGACGACGAACACGGTCGTCCAGCTGCCTGTGCCCTGGTGCAGCAGGGCGGCGAGCGGTCCGCCGAAGATCGAGCCAATCCCCTGCGCGATATAAAGAAAACCGTAATTCTGCGTCGCGTAGCGCACACCGAACGTGTCGGTCAGGGTCGACGGGAAGAGCGAAAAGATTTCGCCCCAACCAAAAAACACGACACCCGACAACAGCGCAAACCAGAGCGGATCGGTGATCGTCATCAGCCACACCGTCATCGCCACTGCTTCCAGCGCGAAGGCGACGAACATCGTGTTCTCGCGGCCAATCATATCGGAGAGCCAGCCAAAAAACGGCCGCGTCAGCCCGTTGGTAAAGCGGTCGATGGTCAATGCCAGCGGTAAGGCCGCCATACCCCACACAGTCAGCTTGGTGACGCCGAAATCGGCCGCGAAATTGCCGATCTGCGAGATGACCATCAGCCCCGAGGTCGACATCAGGCTCATCATCACAAACATCAGCCAGAAGATCGGGCTTTTCAGCATCGTCGCGCTGCTGACGCCGCCAGCGTCGGCGGGCCCCGCCGCGGCGAGACGCGCCGGCGGACTGCGCAGCCCGAGCGCGGCCACGACGCCGACGATCGCGAAGATGATACCGTATTGCTGCAACGTCGCCTGATAACCCGCGGAGGCGATGCTGGCGCTGATTGGGAAGGTGGTGGCGATCGCCCCGATGCCATAACCGGCCGCGACCATGCCGGCGGCAAAGCCGCGGGCGTCGGGAAACCAGCGCACGACCTGGCCGACGACGCCAACATAGACGATGCCGGTGCCCAGCCCGCAAATGATCCCATAGCTGAAATAGAGCGCCCAGATCGATCCGGCGTAGGCGGCGAGCACCCAACCCAGCCCCGACAGCGCACCGCCGACCGCGATCAACAGGCGCGGCCCAAACCGATCGACGAGCCAGCCCTGCAGCGGCGAAAAGAATGTCTGCAGCACGATCAGGAGCGAAAACGTCACCTGCAGCGCGGCGGGGCTGACCGCCAGTGCGGTCCCCAAAGGCTTGGTAAACAGCGCCCAGACATATTGCGGGCTCGAGATCGCCATCATGCAAATGAGGCCCAGCCCGAGCTGCACCCAGCGCGTGGCCGGCGAAACAACGCTGCCGGCCGGTAAAATTTCGGTGTTGGAACTCATTGTTGCCGGCCCGTTTTTGCTCGTGATCCCCGCGGGTTGACCAAGCAAGAACAGGACCAGCACGAACCTACGCGAGTAACGTTGCCTTGAACCGCAGGCGGACGTAGTCGGCGATCCACAGGCCGGTTTCGTCCATCAGGATCGGCTGCAGCAGATCGATGATTTCCTGCTTTGCCGGCTCGCGATCGTCTGGCGCCAGCGGGCCGAGAAAATCCTCCGCAAAGATGTCGAGCCAGGCACCAAGCCCCGCGGCGAGCGGGGTCGGACGCGGGATGATCGCGATCTCATCGACGCGGAACCCGGCCGCTTCGAGCTTTGCCTGATAGGCAGCGGCGGACGGGAAATACCACGGGCTGAGCTTGAGCGCTTCGAGGCCGCGGCGGGCGAGCACCGCGCGAAACGCCGTCTGGATCGCGGCGGTATTGTTGTGCCCACCCATCTCGGCAACAAAGCGCCCACCGGGCTTCAATGCGCGTGCGACCCCGGCGAGCACCAGCTCCGGCGGGTGCATCCAGTGCAGCGCGGCGTTCGAAAAGACCGCATCGAACTCGCGATCGAATGCGAGGCTCTGGCCGGGCACGACCCGCGCGTCGAGACCGCGCGCCTGGGCGGCGGCGACCATGTCAGGGGCGGCATCGACCGCGATGATGCTTGCACCGGCAGCGGCGATCTTCTCGGTCAGCACGCCGTCGCCACAGCCGAGATCGAGGATGCGCTCACCGGGTTCGGGCGTCAGCAGCTCGACCACCGGCACGCCAAACGCCGGTACGAAATGCGCCGCCGCCGCGTAGCGCTCCGCCGACCATTGCTGCTTCGATAATTCAGCCATCGCCTAGGCCCTTTGCCGTCTTTCCGCTGGCGAAGCTCCTAGAGCTGATTGGGTACCAGTTTAAGGTCAAATTTAATCCCGGTATGATTTGCACCCTCCAAAACTCAAGCCTTCCTTTTTGTCGCGCCGCGCCCTTTAGCACCCGTCCCACGACTCCCCGGAACGAGCCTTATGCGACCCGCCGAGTTGGACGCACTGAGCTGTTGCAGGGTTGGATCAGCGCCAACGCGCGGCCTGCGGAACTAGCAAGCCTGGAAGATTTGAGAAGCGATTTCGGCGAGAGAGCCGTAATTTCCCACGACTCTTGATATTTCGCTGATTGGAGCGGGCGAAGGGATTCGAACCCTCGACCCCAACCTTGGCAAGCGGGAAATTACTGCGTCTCTGTAGTTAGTTAGAGTTCATGGAAATGCGCTCAAATGCGCCGAATTAAGCGGTCTCAGGCGCTAGCGGGATGGAGCGGGGATCGTGCAATCTGGCGAATTCCTGTGGACCGCCGTGCATTGCTGCAGAGGCCAGAGACGGTAACCATGCGGTAACCCGTGGACCGCGGACGTCACAAACGGGCATGGCGGAAGGAGTGCTCCGCCCGTGGTGCAACTATGGCTACCATCGCGGCTGTGCGAGCTCAGCGCTAAAGGACAGCGTTGGTCCAGGGGTGCTCGGCCGCACTGAGCCGAAATAGCGCGTCGTCGACCTCGGTGTAATAGGGGTTGAAATTTTTCAGCTGCGCAACCATCCCGGCGTTGATCTTGGTCGGGTCACTGGGCATCGCGTCGGCGGTCCAAAAGCGCTTTTTTCTGTCAAAATACCCGATCGTATCCAGGAATGAGGCAGCGTAGTAAAACGAGTCCGGGATCGGGTCGCTCATGTCCGGCGAGACCAGACTGCCGTCATCCCTAACCGATCCTCCTATGCACCAATCGATCATCTCCTTAACTGCGGCGCTCGCCGCCTGGCGCTGTCGCGGCTCCATCCAGATCCATGCGCGATAAAACAATTCGGCGACGTCGTAATTGTTGTGGTCGGACATCTTGCCGCCACCATCGTGCCAACCCTGTGGGTATTTCCCTGTCTTGATCGCGAAAAGCGTGTCGATCAATTTGGGCCACCAACGCACCAAATGCGGCATGTAGCGCGCCACATGAAAGGTGAGGCTCAAATCCGTGGTCCTGGTTTGATTTCCATTCTCGTCTATGATGTAGGTCACCCCGAAAAATCCCGTTGCAGGATCCTGCCAATCAAGGACAAATCGTTCGAGTGCCGGGTAGAAGCCCGGACCGCTCAGATACCCCGCCTGACCGCCTTTGATGACGAGCCTGGATATGAGCGAAATCGCGAGGTTCAGCTCCTTGCGGTTGTCGCGGCCGCACCGAGCGATGTCTGACCAGCAGAGGTCCTGCAGATAGGTCACCATCCGGACGGGATCATTGATGGTTTCGAGAAACATAGGTTTGCGCGGCCACGGCCACTCCCGGGCGAGGAGCTGGTCGGTTGAACGGTCGAGCTTCAGGAACCAAACATTGGTCCCCGGCCCGAAGCTACCATCCGCGTCCTGCGTCAACGCGCTCGGGGGATTGGAGCGCTGGAGGGCTGCCTGTAAATCGGATCGTGCGCTTTTGACCGCGTCGATGTCTGCGGTGCAACTGACCCAGTAATCCAATTCGTAAAGCGCGGCTCGGGCGTAGCTTGTGTCGTCGCCCTTGCATTCGAGGCAGGCTAACTGACATTCGGCAGCAGTCATCTCGTCTTTCGCTGTATTGAACAGCTTCTTGTCTTCGTCGCTAAGTAGCGCGGCCAACGCCTTTTTCGGGTCGTAGGGGCCGTTTTCCATGCTCCACCTCCCGTTGGGCCTAAAGCAGCGTAGTCCACGGCAGGTCAGGGCTGCGAAAGCCCGTATGACTGCCTGAGTGGGTCCCCTGTTACTCGAAGTCATCAGTAGGGTGACTACCTCACGTGCTTACAAAATCGCCGATTTGTTGCCCACATCCGTGACGTTGGTGTCTTGTTCCCGGCTAGGTTAATATCGTTGCGAAAATTTGTCGTTTAAGAAAGGTATTTTGCCACCAGACACATGCGGACTGCCGACAGATTCACGATTAACGGGACCTCTCGACATCAGGACATGACCGCCATCGCTACCTTACTAGATGCCAGCGCTGCCGCTGAGCGTGACAGGGGCGACGCACCGAGACTGTTTATCTCGGTATTTGGCGGCGTAGACATTACGGTGGACAGACGAGAGGTACGGTTATCAAACCGCAAGGCACGCGCGCTGTTGGCGTACCTTGCCTTGACCGAATCTGGGCGCGAGCGGCGCGAACGTCTTGCTGGCCTGCTCTGGCCAGATACTAACGAGCACAACGCCCGCGCCTCGCTGCGGCAGGTAGTGCTCGACATACGCGAAGCGTTAGGCGCGTTCGGCTGTCGGGCGGTCGTCGCGGGACGGTATGAAATTGAGCTGCAAGGTGAGTCGATAGAACTCGACGTGAGTGTCATGCTCCGAGAAATCGCCTCTGGGCGCGCTCCGGAGGGCTTGCTGCTGCACTCTCAAGCCGGTCAGGCGGTACTCGCGGGCTACGACGACCTCAGCCCGATATTTCAGGATTGGATTCTCGTATCGCGCGCTCAGATACAGGCTCGGCTTGTACACGCGCTTGAACAAAGCTACGAGGACCACACCTTCTCCCGTCGCCAGCGGCGTCGGCTGGCAGAGACCGCTTTGTTGCTTGATCCTTTGCATGAGGCTGCGTGCCGCGCACTCATGCGGCTCGCAGCCGAGGACGGCGAAATCGGGCCCGCGCTTCGAGCTTATGGCGACCTTTACAACGCCCTGGGCGACCAACTGGACATGGAGCCCTCGGCCGCAACCCGAGAGCTTGTGGCGGAGATCAAGCAGGGACTTTTCGACGCCGCACGGCCGCTACAGCCGCCGCGATCGTCCGACACTCCGATCGAGATGGTTCCCCCAATGGCTCTCCATGGGGGTGCACCGGTAGTAGCTATCTTGCCGTTTCGACCAGTCGGGCCGGATCACGTGCCAAGCTACTTCGCCGAAGGATTGCTTGAGGACACAGTCCGTATCCTCGCGGGCCTCCGAGAACCCGTCGTGATTTCAAGTAACTCCACACGCCAATTCCACCACGACGTGGATTTGCAGCAAATCGGACGGAGTTTGGGCGCGGGATACGTCGTGACGGGCACCGTGCGTATCGCGGGCGAACGGGTACGGCTCGCCGTTGAGCTGGCAGAGGTTACCCGAGGAACCGTATTGTGGGCCAACGCGTATGATGTGCCGACGCCCAGGTTTTTCGAAGCGCAAGATAATATCGCGTCGAGCATCGCGCGAACGTTGGTTCCCAAACTTCAGGACGCGGAGCTGCGGCGCAGCCGGGGACAGCGGACCGAAGATCTCGCCGCTTACCAGCTGATGTTACAGGCACGCGAGTTGGTGTTTCGCCTTGAACGTCCTGCCTTCGAGCAAGCCGGAGGGCTACTGCGGGAAGCGCTCAACCGTGCTCCGGGATACGCGCTGTTGCATACCGCGGCGGCCGACTGGTACAGCCTCCGTATCGGCCAGGGCTGGTCGAGCGATCCCGACGCGGACATGCGCTCCCTGGCGGAGATGGCGCATAGAGCGATCCGTATGGATTCCGCAAATGGGAGAGCGTTGGCTATGCTGGCGCACAATCGGACGATCTTTCGCCGCGAGTATCGTGAGGCGATCGACCTGCTCGACCGCGCGCTTCAGGCATCGCCCAACGATGCGGAAGCGCTCATGTGGAGCAGCCCGACCCACGCCTATATCGGCGACGCCGGCGAAGCGGTGCGGCGCGCCGAACAGGCGATCGCCCTGTCGCCGCAAGACCCATTCCTGTTCCGATATCAACACTTTCTGTGCATCGCCCATTACGCCGCGGGCGCCTATGAGGAAGCCGCGGATTGGGGGCTGCGGTCGGCCCGTGCCAACCTGCATTACACCTCCAATCTGCGGATGACAGCGGCGGCGTTGGCCGGCCTCGGCCGGGCCGCCGAGGCCCGGCCATTGACTGTCAAGGTTATCGAACTGGAGCCCAACTTTCGCGTGTCGACGTTGATTTCGCGCCAAGCGTTCAGCGACGACACGGCCCGCGACCGGTATGGCCGCCACCTCGTCGAGGCGGGCCTGCCACCCTGAAATGGGCTAAACCTCAGGGCTCATCACCTCCCAGCAATAGTGTTCGATATAGCTCGCTGAGATCGCGCCGTACCCTCGCGCCGGAACGTTTGGCGGATAAGGCTTTTCGGGATCGATCGAGTTCGCCCAACCGGTGCCGAAGCTGTGGCGAAGAATGAACCAGCCGCCCATCGCCTCCCGATCATCAGGCTGGAACCCTATGACGCACGCGGCGTGACCGGGCGTCTGGCCGGGATCATCGATAATGGCACAGTCAGCCGGCGGATCGAGCAGCTGCCCTGACCCGATGCTTACCGGGTTGTTCAGCGTGTCCGACGTCTTCGTGGCATCGAGATAGAACAGCGGCAACGACACCGCGACCGGTCGGCCTTGCGCGAGGAGATCGTAAATCTTCCGCGCGGTGCCCGGCGGCGGCCCGTGCGGGTGGTCGATATAGAACGCGTTGACGATGAGGTTGCGCGCGGCTTCGGCCTTGGCCGCCTGGCTAGGCTCCGGGCCCTCAAGCGGGGGATCGGGCTCGGCCGCGTGGCCGGGCTCGGGGGCCCGGGGTAGCTTCAGCTCTCTCGGATAGGGGCAGGCTCGCAGCGAGCAGATCCCTCTGTTCGCGAGCACCGACTTCGCATAGCCGAGTTTTGTCGCGCCCTCGTTCCAACCCGGTGGCAGCGGGTCTGGCCACGTCGTCGTTCGCATATACCAATAGAGAAACTGAGGAGAGAGCCGGACGAAATCGTCTCCCCCGGCAGCTCGCAACAATTCAAAGCAGGCCGTCGCGGCGAAGGCGACGCAGGTTTGTCGCGGCAGCTGATCTTCCGCTGGCCAATCCTCGTAGCGCGCCGGTCCGACCAGATCGATGGCGGCCAGATGCTCGAGCGACGGCGCGCCGTGGGCGCCAAGGGCCTCCGTTGACAACGGGCCGCGCCCAGTGATCGCGAGCGCTTTGACCGAGGGTGCAGCGGCGCCGGTGGGCCTGCGGCGGCTGCCGTAGTAAACCCTAATCATGGCTGCGGTCCGACGCCGAGGCCTGGCCACTCGGCCTTGGCAGCTTCACACACCTCCCGAAACGAGCTGAGCCCGGCAAGCAGTGGAAAAATGTCCTTCGCCAACTGCTTCCCCGCATCGGTATCGGTCGGGAAATGCACTCCCGCGATCTCGCGGTTAACGCCGATGCGATCCGCCAGAGCCATCAGCTGCACGCGCATGGCACCCGCAACAGGCTCCTTGAACGCCGCTTGCACCGTGTGGGCGATCAAGTGCGACTGAAACGAGTGATTGTTGGGGAATGAGGGATGCGGCGGGGTGAGGATGACGGGCATAACCGCGGGGAAGAACTGCACGGGCCGCGCGCGTTTGAAATGATGCTTCCAGTGCATTCCGACCATCTGGCCGACCGCCATCCCGACGGCGATCAGGGTCGCTGTGTACGGCCGCCCGACAGGCCCGACCATCAGCATATCGGACCAATACAATTCGAGATTCTGCGCCTGCGCGATGATCTCCGCGGTCCGGTTCGGTCGCTCGACACGCCACTGGAACACCGCAGTGATATCGGCGGCAATCTCGACAGCCTGCTTCGGCGGGTTCGGCGGCGGGTAGTCGCGCCAGTTAGTCTTGCCGAATTCCGCGAGGATCACCTGAGCGCGCAAATGGGGATCCCAGGAGCTTTCAGGAAATTTCGCGCCGGTGAACGTGAAAAACGGCTCGGCCGAGGTTTCCGCCAGAATGCCGTCCATTGGCACCTGGATACCGTCGGGCGTACCCATGACGCCGCCGAGACTTGCATTGCTGGGTGCCCCGCCACCGCCATTCCCACCGCCGTTACCGCCCCCGTTTCCGCCGCCGTTGCCGACGCTAATCCTGTAAGAGTGGTCCATAGCGCCCTCCGATCTCCCCTCGCATTCGACGCTCGCCTCCGAGCGACTTCAGTGAAATTTGTGCCGCGCTCGGAGCGCCTGATGCGCTAACTGACATCAACGCCGTGAACCCAGCGTGAAAGGCGCACCCGAGCGGATTAACGGTAGCTTCACGCTGAGCTAACTCAACCATTGTTTTGCTTCGCCTCATCCAGGCGGAGGCAAAGCATGGGCGGGCAAAAGCTTGTTTTTGGCTATCGGCGGGTTAGTGAGACGGCATCACTTGTGGCAGCTGCGGCGCTCGCGGCGCTGCTGTTGAGCGGCTGCTCTCCGTACGAGTATTCGAACGAGGTCAGCGCCCTGAGTACCGGCGTCGACCAGCTGTCGTCGGCGGTCACCACGGGCTACGCCAACCTCACGGCCGACCAGGCCGCGCAGCTGCAGCTGGCGATGGTCGACAAAAAGTTGCCGGTGACGATCGCGAAAAGCTGCTTCACCGTAAAGGCCACCATCGACTCGCCTCCCTGCATGTTGTTCACGCTACCGAACCACCGGCCGATCACGGATGCCGATCAGCCGCAGTTGAACGTGGTGGCGCTTACCCAGGCGAAAGTCATGCCGAAGCTGCAGCCCCTCAGCGCATATGCGCACGCCCTGGCGGCCATAACCAACGCGGCCGATGTAACGGCGTTCGACGCGGCGTCGAAACGCCTCTCCGGGTCAATCGGCAATCTCGCCAAGGCCGCTGATCCCGCCGCGCCCGGGGCCAGCGCTATCGCGCCGGCGGTCACCAATCTCGTGCTTTGGCTGGTCGGCGAGAAACTCAATCAAGACCGGTTCGACGCGCTGCATGACGGGGTCATCGCCGCCGACCCGTATGTGCAGGTGATCGCCATCGACATCGGCGACCTCTTGGGAACGATCGCCCGGGCCCGTGAGGGCATTCTGACCGTGGAGGCGGGCGAGCTCGCCTCCGGCCTCGGCCCCAGACTGACTACGGCCGCGTACACCGATCGCCTTAACCAGGGCACCGCCGTCATCGCCAAATTGAACGGTATACGCCAAGCCAATGCGGCGGATCCGGCCACAGCGCTCGCCGCAGCACACACCAAGCTCGTCGCCGCGGTCAAGGACCCCAGCAAAGATTATAGCGCCCTGCTCTCGGCCGTCGGCGATTTCGCGACCCAGGCCAAAGCCGTGCACGACGCGCTGACTGCGCCCGCGAGGTAATTCCCACTAGCTTTTCTGAGGAAACTGGACATGCCGACCACTGCCGATCTTGTCGCACAGAAGCAAGCTGCCATCGCGGTGCTGGATAACAAAATCGCCGATGCCGGTGGCCAACGGAGCACCGCGGTGTCGGGCGCCGATCAGGCCAAATGGATCGGCGTCATCTCCAAGCTGAACGCGGAACGCGACGAACTCGGCGCCGCGATCATCAACGCCGAGATGGACGATCCCGCGCTGAGCGCGGCGCTCGATAAGCTGAAGACGGCGACGGACAACATGACGACAGTCGCCGGTGAGATGACCGACCTGACGAGCTATCTCAACCACATCTCTGACTTTCTCGATGCGGCCGACAGCGCGATAGGCGCGCTTAACGGCTAACCGGCGCCGACACTCGCGCCGATGGAGGGAGGGATTGTCATGTCACAGAGCGATCGGATCCTGAGGTGGCTTTCATCCTCTGCCGGCTTTCCCCGCCGCCGCCCAGGCTGCGGCCACTGCGAGCGCCGCCCTGACACGGCGTCGAGAAACGAGACATTACTGAAAGACATGGCCAATAAGGCCGCGATGACTGAAAGCGGCTTCGACAATATCGCCAATCAGCTTACGCGTGACGACTACGCGAGTTTTATCCGACGATAGATGGCGGCACCCGCCTGAATGCGCGCCAGCATTTGACAAAGGAAGATGGATATGGTGACGCCCCTTAGCCCGCATTTTACGCTCGAGGAGTTGGTCCACAGTGACGTGGCACTACGCCAAGGAATTGACAATACGACGAGCGACCCAGCGATCATCGCTTCGCTAACAGCGCTTGCAACAAACCTGCTCGAACCCATCCGGGCTCAATTCGGCATACCGTTCTTGCCGACCAGCGGATACCGCTGCCCCGAGCTTAATCGCGCCGTCGGCGGAGTTGCCGACTCGCAGCATATGAGAGGCCAGGCCGCAGACGTCGTCCTGCCGGGTGTGACACGGTTCGATCTCGCGCAGTGGATCGCGCGAACGCTGGATTTCGATCAGCTGATCCTAGAGCTCTACACGCCCGGAGAGCCTGATAGCGGCTGGGTCCACTGTTCGTACACCTCCTTGGGCCCAAACCGGCACCAAGCGCTGACGTATCCGGCAACAACACGCCGCTACGTTGATGGACTGCAGCGATAGTGGAAATGCTCGATTGGTGTCTGTCAAACTCGATCACACATTTCTCCCGACGCTAGGGATCCGATCTCGGATTCTTTCTACTACGCTGTCTCCTCCTTGAGACCATCGGGTTTTTCAATGAAAGAAACGGTTTCTGGACCAGGGCTACGGTTACGGCGGTGAAGCCAATTTGAGAATGATTAAGTAGGCGTTCGCTGGCCTTAAAACTATCTCCGGAGATATCACGATGTTCGAAATGTATAGAGCCATTTTTTGGACAATCGAATTTCTCGCGGTAGCACTCGTGTGTCTCCCCGTTCTTCTATTTCTGTTTAACGGATGGCATATTCGCCGACAGGAATTTTTGAATAAGTTCACAGATAAAGCATATTTAATCTACATTAAGCGCTTTTGGCACGATCAAAATACCAGTAGTGACACACTTCAATCAATATTTGAGAGTGTAGTATTCGACGCAATACTCGGAAGGCGTCTATATATCATCCCGTTTGCCCTTCTTTTTTTGATAATATCCGTCGCTTCCGAGCTCGTAATTCAGACTGCAATACGCCAAGGTATCGAACATTATTTTTCGTTTTACGGTAGTTGGCAATCTTCGTTAGGAGCACACCCAAACGTCGATCAGATCGATCGCATCTTCTATCCCTTCCCGAGCATTGTTCTAGATTTGTTGCCGCTCGCCGCATTGTCTGGAGCATTTCTGTACGTTGCTGGTGCAGTGATCCAGGCATCGCGCGCTCGGACCCTGGTCACATCAGATCTTTGTTGGAGCAGCGTACGCATGGTGATCGCAATTCCGATGGGCCTTAGTATCGCTCAATTAGCGAATTCCGCGGTCGGCGCCTTCGTAGCGTTCGGACTCGGCGCCTTCCCCATCGACGCCATTACACGATTGATCCGTCGCTCAACCAACCGCGCCCTCAATCAAGCGGAAGAAAAAGCAGAAGAGGAAGGCTCGGACCAACTTGTGCAGCTGGTCGGCGTTACGCCGCAGATAGCTGGTAGCCTCAGCAGCGAGGGCGTCGAATCGATACAACAATTGGCTGATATCGACCCTGTGTCACTGGCGCTTCGGATGGGAATGCCCTTTGACTACGTATTGTCCTTGGTTAGTCAGGCACAGGCCTGGTGCTATCTCGGCCCAACAGCGAAAAAGCTGCAGGGGCTTGGCCTTGGCGATGCCAGGCCTATCGCCATGCTGGTAGAAAAATTCGAAAAAACCCCGACAGATGAGGATACGCAGCAAGTATTTGATTCGGCTGTGGAAACTACGGGATTGGGAGAAGCGGTTCTTCGGTTTATGTTTTATAACATCTATAAAGACGAATATACAGGATTTCTTCTGAATATGTCGATAACGGCTGCCCATTAGATGGTAGCGCAGTGCAGTGCAGTGCAATTGTATCTCCCAGAGCAAAAAAGACCTTTATTCGCGGGTTGTTGTAGCTTGCGAGCGTGTGATTGGTAATCGGGTGGGTAACGACGACCGTTCACCGAACCGGTGGCAACGGACGAACCGGAGGTTCACGTGTCGACCGATGGCGTCCGGGTCGATGTGGTAACAGCGCCTGCCCTACGGTTCCCGTAAAGGGTGGACGTATCTGGGCAACAGCGGCCAGAAACTCAAGTCGACACCGACAGCGATTGTCTTGGCCACTACCCAGGTCCACTACCCAGTGATATGCCCGCCAACTACTAACGCTCGCTCAGAGACAGTATTCGTACGCAGATCGAACCCGATTTACCGATCACTAAGCAAAGAAGTGACCGAAAAACCGACGCCATAAGGAGAAGTGCGATGCCCGAGGTAGCAGTTAATCCAGTAAACGTCGCCCCCGGTGAAGCGCCTCAGAAGCCAGCAACCGGATCCGACGCATTGACCACAGCCGCTGCGGCGCTCACACCCGCGCAACACCTGCCCTGGTGGATATTGCCGGGCCTCGCCACTCTATTGTTGCTTATCTTTGCGGGCGCGCTCGTTGCATCCTGTTACATTGGCGACACGACATTGCGGACACAAATGTTTACCGGTGCACTGACTTTGGCGACGGGCGCCGCTGGATATTTTTTTGGCAGTTCCGCCGGCAGCCAAAAGAAGGACGATCAGATTGCGAGGAGCACGGCAGCCCTCGCCGTCAGCACACCACCAGTGACGACGGTCACCCGAACGGAGACAGCACCGGATAGTGGTGTCCCGACGACAACCACCACCACGGCCCCAGCGACGACCCCGCCGACCACGGGATAAGGTCGCCGATCGCCGATTGCGCCGGTGACGACCGCAGGTCGGCGACGAACCGAGTGGGTTCGCCGCAATTCCGCGAGCGAATTCCGCTCGATCGTTCTTGGATTTGGCACACCGCAGCCATCCGTCGGTCAGCCTGAAATTGTCTGGGTTCGACCCGTTGCGGTCACCCAACCGAGCCGTCGGCACGGCCGTCGCTAAGTGCTGTGTCGGGTCATGGCTTGTCCCACGACGCCGCGTTTGCGCGGATTCCCTCCAGATCCACCTTGTTTTCTTCTGACAAGCCCCGCGCGCCGGAGCAATGCGTGTTGTCGAGAAAGGCTGCTGCGACCGCGCCGCCCTGTGAGTGGTCTGCAGGAAAGCGTTTCCGGAGGGAGTGTCGCAAGGCGCTAACCACATACGGACCGTCGCTGGGCGCACAGCCGGTATCTCGCAACGCCGTAGCAAGGGTCTTTTCGTAGTCACCTGGGGAGGAGATGACCGCTCAAGATCGGCCCAAACATCCGATTTCTATTCCACTTTCAGTTTAGGATCGAGCCGCGCGATCCGAGCCAGCGCCTGCTCACGCAAGTCACCCTGAGGATGGAAAAACATCGATGCACTCGTAATTCTCCTCTAGTGCCTCTCGACTTTCGTTTGTCGACCCGGAGAAGGCCACATAGTCGTCTCCCTCGCCGTAAAACACGCCGACCTTCTCGTGATAGATGCCGCGACCACGCGCCGGCGTTGCGATCCGGATCTCCAGACACCCGGCCTCAAGCAGCGCGCCGAACTTGCGCAACCCACTGCTTGTTGTACCAGCGCCGAATTCCCGCTCAATGATCTCTAGGATGCGCTCTTCGCACACCGCTTCGACACTCTGGCCTGCCTCAATCGCTGCCACGTCCACGTCGCGCAACTGGACCGAGGTCACCAGGCGCACTGTCCCGCCGAATTGGACGAAACGGCCAAAGGGCTCCGCGAAGCACTCAAGCGCCGAGCTGGAGAAATAGCCGACTGCGCGGTCATACCGGCACGCGACGCCGAACACCGGTAAGAAGAACCCGTCAGGCGTCGTCTTGGCCAGAGCGATACTCTTCGGCGAACGCGATCTCGCGCAACCCCACGAACCCCCAGGCTCCCTGCTCGTATTTGGCGATAAACTAACAGGAGATCGATTAGAAAACCGCAGGTTTGAGAACCTAAGCTGGCGGAAAGCCGACTAGGGTGCAAGGTAGGGGTCTGTTGCCTAGTCACAGACACTCCGACGCCCGGGTGGTATTCAACAAAAGACGTTATGTGTTGGGGGTAAAAGACGTTATGTGTTGGGGGTTTGGTTTTGCCGGACTAGTAACCGAGCGGTAACCGAGGCCTATCCGATGCACTTTCGATCAGCTCGTTCCTGATCTCGCCGATAATGCAAAAAGCCACGGCTTTCCGCGGCTTTTGAGCACTTCGCAATCTGGAGCGGGCGAAGGGATTCGAACCCTCGACCCCAACCTTGGCAATGTCCTCCGACGGTCTACGCCAGGGCATCTTTGTTTATCCTGTAGGCCTCTAACCCATTATTCTATAGAGGTTTATATTGTTCCTGATCGTCCCTGCCGTATCCTCGCCATACCCGGCGATTTGCGCTCTCGTGCTTCCCCCGTGCTTCCCCGGCCTCCACCGCGAAATCGGGGGAAGCAGGTTTGGGAACAATCATGGAACGATAGAGCAGGAACCGATTATGGCCAAGATCATGAAACGCACTGTGGACGCCCTCCGGCCGGAGCCCGACCGAGACGTGTTCGCTTGGGACAGCGAGCTGAGGGGCTTTGGCGTTCGGGTAAAGCCCTCGGGGGTGAAGACCTTCCTCATCCAGTACAGGAATGCCGAGGCACGGACGAGACGACTCGTGCTTGGTCAATACGGGGCGCTGACGCCTGAGGCGGCGCGTGATCTGGCTCGCAAGAAACTGACCGCGGTGGCGGAAGGCGAGGATCCGTCGGCCGACCGCTATGCGATCCGCGCGGGCATGTCCGTCAGCGAAGTCTGCGATTGGTATCTCGAACAGGCCGAGGTTGGGCGCATTCTTGGTCGCAACCGGCGGCCGATTAAGGCGTCAACGCTCCATATGGATCGGAGCCGGATCGAGACTCACGTCAAACCGTTGCTCGGCCCGCGCTTGGTGAGCGGCCTTACGTTGCATGACATCGAGGGCATGCAAGCGGATATCGCCGTCGGCAAATCCGCCCGCGGCCGGAAGAAAGGGCGAGGTGGCCGCTCCACCGGCGGCGCCGGCGTGGCCAGCCGGACCATTGGCACCCTGCGAGGATTGCTCGGCCATGCCGCCCGCCTCAATATTATCGGAAAAAATCCGGCGCAAGGCGTTCGACAGCTCGCCGGCGAGAGGCGGCAACGCCGATTGAGCGATGACGAGCTCCGTCACCTTGGACAGGTCATGCGTGAGGCGGCGGCTGAAGGCGAACACCCCACCGGGCTGGCCGCCATTCGGCTAATGCTTTTGACCGGCTTTCGGCGAATGGAGGTGTTGGGCTTGGAACGGCTGTGGTTGAGCCGGAAGGAACATTGCGTCCGTTTCCCTGACACGAAGAGCGGTGCGCAGATCCGGGTTCTCGGAGATGCCGCGATGTCCTGCATAGCGTCTGTGGCAGGTCGCGAGGGGTCGCCCTTCGTTTTTCCCGCAGATTGGGGAGACGGGCATTTCATCGGCGTGGTTCGGGTCCTGGAGCGCATTTGCCTAAAGGGGAAACTCCATGATGTGACGCCTCACGTTCTTCGGCACACCTTCGCAAGCGTCGCCGGCGATTTAGGATTTTCCGAGCTTACGATCGCGGGTTTGCTTGGCCACTCCGCTCGCGGTGTCACGCAAGGCTACGTGCATCTGGATACGGCGCTCGTTGTGGCAGCAGATCGCGTCTCTGCGGAGGTCGCGCAAATGCTTGACGGCCGGGCGGGAGCAAGGATTTCCACATGGCTTAGGAAGCAGCCAGCGAGGGAAATGGTGGTCTAACTGGGGTGGAATAGGAGGCGCGCACGAGCGCGCTGTCCGGTTCCGATCGCGTTTCAAGACGATCGAGAAGAGCCGCCACGGTGGCTCTTCTCTACTTTGGGCCAACAACTGGTCAAGACGAAATGCCGCGTAGGCGAAGGATGTTATCCGAGACGGTTTGGGTAAGGCAGAGCTGAAGTTGGAGGCCTCCAAGAACCTCGCGCTTTTGGGCGGTTCGTGATTCGATAGGGGGTATTCGCGACGGGGGTGGCGGATGCGGGGCGAGCCAGGGTTTTTCGACGTTGAAGAGCGGCTGCGAGAGCTATCAGCCAAGGGCGACGAGCTGGAGCGGCTGAATGCCGTGATGGATTTCGAGCTGTTCCGCGCCGATCTCGAACGGGCGGTGCCTCGCTCGGACCGATCGAAGGGCGGCCGGCCGGCGTTTGATCGCGTGCTGATGTTCCGGGTACTGATCCTTCAAACCAGCCACAGCCTGTCGGACGAGCGAACCGAATATCTGGTCAAGGACCGCCTGTCGTTCATGCGCTTTCTCGGGCTGGCCCTGGCCGACACGGTGCCGGACGCCAACACGATCTGGACCTTCCGCGAGGCGCTGACGCGAGCCCGGCTCGATGGCAAACCGGCGATCGAGGTCCTGTTCGCGCGCTTTGAGGCGGCGCTGTCGGCGGCCGGGTTTCTGGCCAAAGGCGGGCAGATCATCGACGCGACGATTGTCGCCGCGCCCAAGCAGCGCAACACCGAGGGTGAAAAGCGCGACATCAAGGAAGGCCGCATCCCGGCGGAATGGGCGAAGAAACCGGCCAAGCTGCGCCAGAAGGACCGCGACGCGCGTTGGACGGTCAAATACACCAAGGCCAAGCCGAGCGCAGAAGGCATGCCCCGCGTCGATCTCGCGATTCCGGCCTTTGGCTACAAGAACCACATCGGCATCGACCGCCGACACGGTCTGATCCGCACTTGGACCACGACCGATGCGTCGCGCTACGACGGTGCGGTGCTGCCCGAGTTGATCGATAAGAACAACACCGCCAGCGAGGTCTGGGCCGACACCGCCTATCGCTCAAAGGCCAACGAGAAGTATCTCGCCGACCGTCTCCTGCGCTCGCAGATCCATCGCAAGAAGCCAAAGGGCAAGCCGATGCCGCGGCGCACCGCCCGAACCAACAATCGAAAGTCCAAGGTGCGCGCCGCAGTCGAGCACGTCTTCGCCCGGCAGAAGGGGCCGATGGGCCTGTTTATCCGCACCATCGGCATCGCCCGCGCCACAACCAAGATCGGCCTGGCCAACATCCTCTACAACATGAAGCGAGTGCTTTGGCTCACCGCGCAGACCGCACCGGTCTGACCAAAAACCGATTGCGGGCCAGCCGTGAGGCGGACGCCGGCCCCCGGCACCGCGGCCTCGCCACGCGTCAGGCAAAATCCCGTCAGTGCCGGCAAAAGAAACACGGTTCTTGGAGGCCTCCAGTTTCGAATCCCCGGCGATAGCGTCCGTGCATGAAGCCGCCCATCGAAGAACAGATAAGTCATCGTGGTCAATAGAAGCTATCGCGATCATTTACACACAGCTCTCAAGTACGAACAGTAGAGAATCTCTTATAAACTGGGGGGCCCCCTCTGATCCCATTACCGTATGAATGTTGAGGTGATTCCGGCGCCACTTTTTACAATAAGCTCATTTGGCTTGAATGTTTCGATCGTGGCTGTGGCGACGCTGTTTAAGGCTCGCTCATCCTCGGCGCTGTTAATATTTCAATGTTATGGTCTTCCCTTCGATCGCCCAATTTCCGCGAATCGTGCCGGTGACGCCCTGTCCAAGCGTCCTGCCGATAAAGCCCTGAGGTTGCACCGTGGATACAAATTCTCCGTCGGCGCCGAACGATACGGTCTCGTTCGTGCCTTCGACCCTGCCCTGCCAATCTCCGACAATTTTCGACGAGTATTCCGGCTCTGCGACGGATATCGGGTTCGACGGCCGCCACGAGAGATCATCGGACAACACATAGATCGTGATCGCTGCCAGAAACAGAAAAGCGCCGACCCAGAACAGGGGCGAATGATGAATGCGCTTCCAGTGGCGCCGACGATGCGCCGGGTTCGGCATGTCTCCATGACGATTTCCCATATTCACCCGTCCCCCGTTTCTTCTTCGACGAGGCCCGGTAATTTGGGCCACGGTTGTTCTTCAGCTAAAACGTAGGCCCGCAGTGCGACAGCATCGTGGCGTGCGTTATGCGGCACCTTGCTCAGCGCTTCTGAATCGAAGAGCGGCAGGTCGAGCAGTTCGAACCTTAACCGCGGCGAAGGCATCCGCCAGCCGGGGCCTGTTATCATCAACAGCGCCATGTGCGCGATGTCCTCGGGCCAGTCGGCAATCACGATCGGTTCCGGATCGCCGCGAAGGTAGGCGGCCAGCGTTGCAATCATCTCTGGGCGCGAGATGGGCCGCGTTTGCAAGACCGGCAGCACGTGGTCGGCAACCCA
>Ga0181537_10001045_pt1 | contig 25869 bp, 21 predicted proteins | sample PEATcosm2014_Bin_39_FD_119765 | JGI IMG/M metagenome (GOLD analysis project Ga0181537, IMG submission 119765) | Peatland microbial communities from MTU Mesocosm Facility, Houghton, MI, USA - PEATcosm2014_Bin23_10_metaG | ecosystem: Environmental > Terrestrial > Soil > Wetlands > Peat | place...
GACGCTGCTAGTTCTTGCAGTTTGGTGTGTTCTCGGTGCTATTTTTGAAAAATCATTTGGTCCAAAAGAACAATTTGCAACTTACCGCGACGAAATCAGTGTCGTTAGTTCTCAATTCAGTCACCCACGGATAAGCCACGACGACCTCGTTAATGCCGTTGGCTTTGGCCTCGGCGCACAACCGGATAAAATCCGCGAATTTCTTTTCGTAATTTGCTGGCGTTTTATGATTCACGGAAACGAGACTATAATTCTCAATTTTTTCGGCAACTTCAAATTGGAACGTCGTTCATTTTTTCATTGCTGCTCAAATTTTCATCCTGCGATTGGCTGAATGATTCATGGTATGGTTTTGCGGAATCGTTTCATCAATTGAAACGGCTTGTAGGCATCGCTCGGAAATTGCCGCTATCACTTCACCGGGACGGCAATCAGAAAATTGCCCCCAAACCACCCCTTGCGCTTTGGCTGTGAGATTGCTGGCCATGTATTTGAGCGTGTGATAGGCGTTGACCTTGAAATCATCAATGAGTTGAACAGCATTTTTTGCCTGCAATAATATTTTCGGGCCGATGTTGGTTTTCGTGTATGCCGACTCGTTGAGGTGAAAGCCTTCAATTGCGGCGAATTCATCTTCCATCTGACAAAGCAGGATTTCAATTTGTCCGAGACTCAAGAGCCTTGAACGAACGTGCCAGCGACTGATCCGGGAGGACAATTTTTGCTCCGAGGGCAATTTGTCCAGTTGCTTTTTCAAACAGATTACGGAGTCCAACTGGTTTGCAATTACACCGAAAGCAGCACGATAGCTTTTGATTTCGCGCTCGTTAAATCGTCCGGGATGATTAGGAACGGAGTATTCGATGCTCTCTCCATTCCGCTTGAGTCCGTCTTGATGTTTTACAATACCCAAACGGCTGTCCGGCGAAATTGTTTCCTGAAGTTGTGGCACAACCAGCTTGCTTGCCGGAATGCCTAGCAGCCGTTCCAGTTCGGATTTTGGAATGGCGATTTCACCCCACTCAAGGCGTTCGGTTTTGATTTCATCCATCTGGATGCGTGTAAATAAACCGAACTCGTGAATTTCCAACACCGCCGCACTTTTATCGGTTGTCAGGGCATTATGCCCCCCATTATTATTTGTCGTTCGCATAGTTGCCTTTCATATTTGGGCGAACCTTATCAAGAATCTTTATGGTGGGTTGTAATGATTTCATTACAACTTTTTGAGCAGCGATTGGCTAATTTTCCTTGTCCCGTTTTTTAATTTCAATGTCCTCGATAGTCCCATCGTTTTTGCCAAGCACCTCGTATTTTTCAGGCCGCAACCTGATTCGTTCCACGGCGAGCCGTTCCAGCGCATCGCACAGCGGTTCTAAACCTTTTCCATTGACCATGACGATTCGGTCTTGAAACTGGATTTCCACAACTTCCTTGCCGCTTTGCCGGATGAATTTTGCGTGCTGAAAATAACCGTAGGGAAACAGGTGAACCTCGTTGACGGTTTCAACGCGCAAGCATTGCGGACTTGTGGCCGTGCGCCAGCACGTCAGATTCTTTGTCCGCGCGTCCGTTGAGGTGTCATTCGAGGGCTTTGTTTGTGTTTCCATAAATCAATTTTTTCAATTGGTATTTGAACCGTTTCTGAACGACGGCTTTGAATCAGTCCGGCGATATATTTGCGAATTGGCGGCGGCGCACGCCGCGCTTGAGCCGAATCTTGCTTTGCAAATTCAATCGCCAGTTCGCGGTCGCCCAAGCGACCGACGTTCTCGCGCAATTGCGCTTTGTCCTGGGTGAAGATTTTTACCGCCCTCGTCCCCCGCGAAATCGTGACCAGCCATTGTTGATTGTTCGTCGCGGCCTTCACGGACGAATCGGAAAACAGAACGTGTTCGACAGTTTTGCCTTGCGAGCCGTAGGATGTAATCGCATAGCCGCGCACAAACTCCCGATATTTTTCCGGCAGGATTCGCCCGTCTTTCAATTCAATGCGCCCGTTTGAATTGACGGCTTTGACCGTCACCAATTCGCCGTTAATCAATTCTCTGCCATCCTGCGACGACGTGTTGGCCTTGAGTTGCAATTGATCGCCTTTGGCGAGCGTCATTTCAACCGGCTGGCAGACCGTAAGCCGGTTCAAAAACTTGAAAGGAACTTTCTGATCTTTCTTTTCCCCCTTGACCAACAAATGAGTTGGCGTTGCCAACAAAAGTTTGCCGACTTCGCCTTTGGCGAAATTCCCCGACTCGCGGTTGAACACAATCACCGCATTGGCCGGATAATACCGCTTGTCGCGTTTTTGGGCATCCGTCAAATTCAACCGCTCAAACGCCGTCACGGTTGAATCGGCTTTGTCAATCAGCCCCACTCTTCGCAGTCCAATCCGAATCCTTTCGTTTATTTCGTGAATCTCGCCCCACGTCTGCGAAACAATCACGGTGGATTTTTTCTTTTCCGCCAGCGTCAGATAATCGGCGACCAGCCGCTCGCGCTGCTCGTCAATGGTGCGGCACTCGACGATTGCACCGAGGTGATCCAAACGGTCGAATGATTCGGCATATTGGCCGCGCTGCGCTTTGCGAACCGCTGCGCGGTATTGCTTGATGCGCTTCCGCTCGGACTTCGTTTCGCCCGCCTTTGGATTTTGCCGCCGAATCTTTGTCAGCCGCGCCGCTTCCAGACCGGCAAACCGTTCAATGGCGCGCAATGCGTCCGAGGCTTCGACCGCTCCATGCTGTCGCGTGTCGCCCGAAAGAATGACGCGACCGCCATTCGCTTGCACGAAACTCAAAAGTTCGTGCATCTGCTTTCCGCCGATTTGTCCGGCTTCATCCACAATCACGACCGCGCCGGACATCATCTGCCGCTTGGCCAGAAATTCCGAAACGGTTTGAGTGTCGGCAAAACTCTTTTTCAAGTCGAGAGCTTGCTGGCGTTGCGGCGCGACGACGTAGGAATTGTGACCGCCAGCTTTCAAGCCGTTTCCGATTTCTCGCAGCGTATGGCTTTTCCCTGTCCCAGCGCCGCCGCAAAACAGCGTCACGAAATCGCGCGACGCCAGAATCATTTCGACGGCGGCGCGTTGATCCGGCATTAGTTCACTGGAAATGTTGTGAGACGGATTGAACTCCGCGAACTTTCCGCGCCCATCGCGGGTGAGGCAGACGATTTCCCATTCGCAACTTAAAATCTCATGGGTTGTGATTTTCGACGGCGAGTGTTCATTGCGAATGTAATTGCGTTCCCATGTGTGACTACTGAACGTGTTCGACAGGAGGAACGGATATTTGTGAACCTCTCTGTCGCCCCAAACATCGCTTTTACGGATTTGATTTTCAGTTGCTACGTCTCGCTTGCCTTTTACACCAAGAAAAATCGCTACGCCAGCATCCTTGATGTCAAAGACGTTTTGATCGTCTGAACCATTCGCTGCCTTCTCACCGCGATTGACGTTCCCGTGGAGATCCAGAACCAAGATTCGATGGAAGTTACTGAGAAGCGACCAGCGGACACCTCGAAGTGTGGGATTATCAATAAAACCGTGGTTACAAATCATTCCACAAACACCAGTGGAAGCGTCTTTCAGCCGGTCTTCCGCGAAAGCCAAAAACTTAATATAATCATCTTGAAGATTCTTCTCTAGTTGTAGCGCTCCTCGTTCATTTACTCTCACGCCATCAATAAACTTGAACCGTCCTACCAACTGGCGCGCATCTTCAGTTAAATTCGCGGAGAGTCCTGAATACGGGGGATTACCAACGACGACGGTGAAGCGTTTATACCATTTGATGTTGTTGACAGCTTCTGCTTCCTCGGCCAGTGCCTCAAATCCGAAGTTGGGCAGTTGCTTGACCTTGGGTTCAAGGGCATTGGTAAGATAGATGCGGGCGCGTTCGTCGCTGCCGAAAAGGTAGCCGGTCTCGGTCAATTTGAGGCCAACTTTCATGTGAGCGATGGCATACGGAGCCATCATCAACTCAAAAGCGTGGACACGCGGGAGAAGATGCTTCGGCACATAATCGTTCCACAACTTTTGAATTTCCAATCGAGTCCGCCCCGATTTTTTCCATTTGGCAGTCAACGTCTGATAGATGACCTCGATGACTTCGACAAAAAACGTGGCCGTGCCGGTGGCGGGATCGAGGATTTGGACGAACGGTTCGTCGGGAGAAATAGTTTCCTTCTCATTATGCTCGTCGGTCTTGGGCGGCAATTTCAGGCCGGGATGCTTTTTCACCATTTCGCCCCAAGTAGTGATGTCGGCCAAACCGTCGGAAAGGCCGAATTCGGTTTGCAAAAGTTCGTGGACGCTGCGGACGATGTAGGACACAACGGGCTGCGGCGTGTAGAAAACGCCGCGCTGGATTTTCAACTTCTTGTTATAGGCTTCAAGGAAGTGTTCGTAGAAATGGATGACGGGGTCTTCACCGCGCGTCTTGTTGTTGAAGTCGGCCAGGACGACTTCCATGTGGGTGTCCGGGCTGGTCAGAAAATCGGTGATGTCGCTGATGCCAAGATCGTCGAAATCAATTTTGCCTTTCCGGCTTTTGAGGCCGAGAAAGACGCCGAGCATATCCTTCAGGAACGGGCTGGTGAAAATGAGATTCGGCACGTCGTCCTTGCTGACGGCAGTGCCTTCACCGGGAAAGGTGCGGCGGACGGAAACGGAAAACAAACCGTAGGTGACCGTCTGCGCGAACATATCGGCAAAACCTTCGTCATCGAGATCGTGGATGAGGCACTTCTGAAAGGCGCGCTGGAGTTTGCGCATTTCGCCGAAGCCGTCTTCCATTTGCAAAATGGTGCGGATGCGGGCGCGGATGCGTTTGGCAAGCGTGGCAAGTTCTTCGGCAAGTTCTTCGGACGTGCGGACGACATGGCGGTGACGAAGAACAAAGGCTTTTGACCAACGAGCGCGCCACGCTTCGGGGTCTTTGACGAGTTGCGGATCCCAATGCAACTGCTCCTGCATGACGCGGACGACGTAATCCATGTGGAGCGGCGTGTCGTCATCGTCCCAGCCCAGCACGCGGAGTTCGGCAAGGCCGGTGGTGGCCTGCTCGACAAAATGCGCGAGCGTGATGGCGCGGTCGGTGTCTTCGCCGTAGGCGGAAATGAACAAAAGATCGTGCGGTTGCCACGCCTGACGGTCAGCCTTGTTGGCGGACTGGCGTTTTTTGAAAACGAGGGTGCGGAGAATTTGCCGCATGACGACTACGGGCAAATGTTTTTTCTGGAAATTGACGAAGAAAATTCCCCACGGTTGGTTGCCAGCAAGCGGGCGGAGTTGTTTGATCTCCTTGATGATGTCGGAATCGCGGGTGCGCCGGTGATCGTGAAAGCGTTGTTTGTCGCCTTCGGCATCGGCAGTTCAACCGTTGACGTAGGCTCTTTCCAATGAAAGACGGCATTCGATTCACGGAGACGAACAGTTCCGACGATTCCAAAGGCAGGACGTGGGGATTGGAAGGCGAATTGTTCTGGTTCATTGTGGGCGGCGGCTTCGCCTTCGTGATGATCCTGCTGCTGTGCTTCAGCGCGCTCAAAATGAGTTTCTTCACTTCGCTCATTTTAGCGGCTGTGCCGCTGACGCTCTGCGTCATTTACGTCTTCGTGTTTCGGCAGGGCAAACCGGCAGGTTACGACGTTGACTGCCTTGACTACTGGTTGAAAGGCTCTGGCTTCAGTCCCGATTTTCAAAGGCAACCGGCACATCCATTATGTTTGAAGAATCGCCAAACGGATACTTCGTCAACGACCTGATGGTTTTCAATTCGTTGAACGCGGGCGGCTACGTCTCGAAAGGATTTATTTTCGAGCCGCCCGACATGATTAACGCGCAGGTGTCGGAACTGAATGGGTTTCAAGACCAGCTTTCGCTATTGATGCAGTCACTCACCGAAAATCAAAGGCTGCAAATCCAATATTATTGCGACTCCGATTATCGGCACGAACTTTTGCGATATAACGCCGAAACCCAAAAAGCGGCCAACGTCTGGACGCGCCGCTCGCGCAACGAACGCTTTGAACGGTATTGGCGGTTGATGACTGAACGCCGTTTGCGGCGACAACGGCTTGTCTTTTATCTTTCGCGAAAAATCGAAACTTCATGCAAAGGCATCAAATCCGCCGCCGCGCTCACGGAATACTACACCCAACTTTTGGGACAATTCAGGTCGGAATTTGAACACACCCACGAGTTGCTTACGGACATTTTTGCCGGACAGGGCGCGCGGATAATCCCGATGAAGGACGCCGACCATTTCCGGCATTGCAAAACATTTCTCAATCCGTCGCTCTCGGAACGATTCGACTACGACCCGATTGACGGTTTTGATCCAAAACTTTCCATTCAAGAAAATTGCTGGCACAGCGAGGGAGCGGGACAGGCCGATTTCGGATTCTTCATGGATGGCCGCTACCATTCCATCATCGCATTGTCGCGCTGGCCGAAGATGACTTACCCAGGAATCATCAATCGGCTCACCGGCTTGCGATTGCTCGATTACACCATCACGGTGAATCTCGACCCGCTCTCCGTCCGCAAGGAAATCAACAAGGAGGAAAAAGAACACGACCGCATCGCGGGCGATTATGCCAGCGAGAAAAAACTTTCGCTTCTGACTGTGATGGATAAAAAGCAAAAGAAAATCGCCGCGCTAATGCAGGGGCATACGATTCCGTTCAAAGTGTTGTTTGCCATCCGCACTTGGGACAAAAGCAAGGAAGGTTTGATAGCCAAGACAACGACAATCAAGAACGCCATCAATTCAATGAATTCGGCGCAGTATGCAGAAAGCACGCTGCCCAGCACTTCCAAGAAATTATTTTACCAGACATGGCCGGGCTGGACGTGGAGCAAATACAACTCGCGGAAACTTTACGGCGAAAACCGTTATATCGCCGATATGCTGCCGATTGCCTCGACGTTCACCGGCCACCTTGATTCAGCCGAGGCGATTTACGAAGGCCCGAATCAGAACCTTGTCGGCATCAAAACTTTCTCCGGCTCCGCTGGCAACCAATCACCGCAGCACGCGGTTTTGCTTGGCATGAGCGGCGCGGGAAAGTCAGTGACGATTTGCGACCTGCTTTCGCAGACGGAAAATTATTTCGCCTACACCGTCATCATTGAGGAGGGATTGAGTTATGGCATTTACACGCAAACCGTCGAACCGGATGCCAAGCCGATTGTGATTCAACCTGACGGCGACATCACCATCAATTATCTCGACACGAAAGGATTGCCGTTGACGCCGGATCATCTCGCGTCGGCTACCGCGCTCGTTGCACGGATGGTTGGCTTGAGCCAGAGCGAGGACAAGCAAATGTTGCGTCAGGCGCAAATTGCCAAATATATCAACCTGCTTTACGAGGATATTTTTCAGGATTGGACGCGGAAAAACGAAAATCAAATGATGGAGGTTGCGCGCCGCGCGTGTGCGCTGACTCATTATCGTAAAGAGAAAATGCCGCCAGGCGCGACCATGCTGGAGGCGTTCGCCGACTTCCGCGACTGGCTGAAATCAAACGAAGACGAGGCAAAAACTTTTGAGCAGAAATTAGCCGAAGGCGAAGTGCTAAAATTTTTGAAAGACCCGAACACGGTCAAAGACGTTCGCAACATAGCTTTCGCTTATTTCAAGACCGACGAGTATCCATCACATCGGATGTTGCAGGAGTTGATGGCACTGGACGCGAGCGGCGCGGAGCGCGACCAGATTATCGAAATCTCCACGCTGCTGTTGCCGTGGTGTCGGGATGGCAACTACGGCGCATTGTTTGACGGCGTGAGCAATCTTTCGCTGACCGGCAAGATTGCTCATTTTGAATTGGGCTACATTCCCGATTCGGCAAAGGAACTGCGAGCCGCCGCCGGTTTTCTCATCACCAATCACGCCCGCAAACACATCATCACATTGCCGCGCGCCGTGCGGAAACGGAATGTGTATGAGGAAGTCGCCCGCTTCCTCGACATCCCCGGCGGCGAGGAAATCGTCAAGGAAAGCTACGCGCAGCTTCGCAAATTCAATTGCTGGAACATTTCCATCGTTCAGCAGTATGCCCGCTTCAAGCAGTCGCGCATTCGCTCCGCCGTTTTTGGGAACAGCCGCCAGTTTTTCTTGATGCGCCAGAACGACCGCGCCGATTTGGACGACATCGCGCGTGACATCGCCATTCCCGAAATCACGAAGCACACGATAATGAATTACACGCTGCCCGACCATCAGGCCGGAGCGAAATACTCCGCGTTCACTTATCTCCACATTGATTCCAACCGTCCGATTTGCGGGACGGCTTACAATTTCACATCCCCCGAAATGCTCTATTGCTCCAGTTCGAGCGGCGAGCATTTCGAGCAGCGCGCCAAAGAATTGCGCGGCGCGAAAAATGTCACCGAAGGAATTTTAACTTTTTCCCGCAAACCACAACTCGCCGAGGCTGTATGAAATCACATCATCTCATCTTAATTTTTCTCATTCCGATTTTTATTTCTGGATGCGCCGCCGTCCGGCCAGTCAGCGACATGGCATTGGGCGCGGGCGGCGGTTATCTCGCCAATAAATTTTCCAACGGCAATCCGGCAATCACCGCCGCAGGTGCGGCGGGCGGCGTCTTGGTGAGCGAAGGCGCGAATTATCTCGCGGGCAAGGCGGCAGACAATGCCTATGCCACCGGCTATGAAAAGGGACGGAGCGACGCGGTTAAACAACAATACTGGATTCTGATTCACCAGCAGCAGGAGCAAAAAACGCTGCCGGAAAACATCAGCCTGTATGCCATCCCCATTCCCGAACAAACGATTGACGGAACAATTTTGAACCCAACCACCAAATACCTACGCATCGAAAACTAGCGGCGAAAGCCGCACAACAAAGAAAGGACAGCAAACATGAAAAAAATAATCGCAATAACCCTCGTCGCTTTGCCGCTGGCGTTTTCCGCCCGCGCACAGTGGATCGTCTATGATCCAATCAGCAATGTTCAGCAGATTCTCGACCAAGCCGAGAACATCGCGCAATACGTTGACATGGTGGACAACCAGGTGCAGCAGATTACGCAGCTCTCCGACCAGCTTCAGCAGTTGCAGCAATACAATAAAGAGTTTGGCGACCCGTCGCAGATTCTCAATGTCACCGGCATATCCGCGCTGACATCCGACCTGACGCAGACACCACTTGGCCAGACCATTTCGACAGTTGAACAAACCGCCAATGGCGTGGCCGCTCTCACCTACGACGCCAACGGCCTTTACAATCAAATCGGCGCGACCTTTTCCACGCCGTCAGGAAATCAAATCCAGCGTCAGACCACCGACTACAAACCTTTCGAGGCGATTAACAACGCGACCGCGAATTATTCCAACGTCACCGCCAACGTGCTGCAACGCCGACAGGCGTTGAAAGACGCCATTGCCTCGACCACGGAAGCGTTGCAATCGGCGACGACCGCATCCGAAGTGCAAAAACTTACCGGCGTCTTGATCGGCCAGAACTCGGCGTTGGCAGCGACGGACAAGGAAATTGATCAGGCCGTCGCGGTGAGCGTCGAGCAGGACATTGAAAACCGTAACGACGCCCAAAAACAGGCCACCGCCGAGCAGGAGGAACAGAAGGCGGAAATGGTTGAATCATTTGACAACTACCGGACGAATTTTCAACTCAACACGCAGCCGCCGATGTTCCCCACTGACAATCAATGAAACTAAAAATCCTATTGCTCATTGCCGTAATTGCGATGGTCGGCGGCAGCGTCACCGTCTTGGTGCTTCAATCAAACGCGCGGAAATTGAAATTTCAACCGACGCCTGAAAGCCAGTTACCAACGGCCATTAGCAATTATAGCAAAACTTTCAAACTCAATACGTCCCCGCCGATTTGGACGCAACCCACCAATGGAAACCCAACCCGCTGAACTACGCGAAACGCCCGTCTCGAACGACAAGAAGGTTGCCGAGGCAAAACCACGTTTTGATCCGACGCGAATCTTTGTCGAGAAAGACCGTCTCGTCTGGTTCTGGTTTGGCTTTGCCATGCTCGTGCTAATCGGCGCGTCGGTTGACCGTTATTTTCTCGTCCAAAGTTTCAAGCAGCGCGAGCGGGTGATTGTGATTGATCCTGCGAATACATTTTATGTTTCGCCATTGTTGAAATTCGAGGAAGCCAAAGAGCTTCACGTCGAACAAAGCACACTCGCGGCCACGGCCTTTCTGGAGCGCAATCCGAAGGGTTTTGATAACGACGATTTGTTGAAACAGATGTTTTTGAAACAGGCTTACCTCAAGGCATCGGCCTATCAAGCCGCCGAAGAACCTGAATTCAAATCCAAGCAGTTGCATCAAAAAGTTGAAATCAGCGCGATTGACATTCTTAACACGCGCGAGGATTTCGTGCTGACCCAAGTGACCGGCCAGCTTATTCGGGACGGCGTTTTTCAGGACAAACCTTTCACGGAGGCGATTCCCTTCAAATTGTCACTCCGGTTGCAACGCAATCCCAACATGGTGCAGAACGGAAGATTCCCAACGGCCGTAAATGACTTCAAATATGAAACGACTGGCAATTAGTTTTTTGATGGGCGTCTGCCTTATCGCGGGCACGAAGGCGGATGCAAAGGATAAGGCCATTCAGGATTTTATCCTGGACGAGCAGACCGTCTATGTCATTCCGGTTTCCGGCTTCCGCGTCACGACCATCAGTTTTCCCGGCCCAATTTCGGCGATGGATGCAGCGCAGGCCAGTATTGATCCGCAAAAACCCGCCGCCTTCCTCATCGCCCACACCAAGGGTTCATCGTTCTTTTCCGTGCGCGCCGAAATGAGAAAAGCGATTACGAACGTCAACATCCGGTGGAACAACAAAACGTATGTCCTTGAACTTGTCGAAAGCGACGAGCCGTTGTTGTCCGTCACATTTGAAATTCCGCCGGATAATTCAGCAATGAGGCAAGCCGATTCGGTGACGCCAACGCGATTGCTCGCGTTGCTGGACAAGGCAAAAGCTTATCCGCTTTTGAAGGCATACCACCCCGAAGCCATCGCCGACGTGGATTATCGCAATTACGAAAACGAGCCGCGCATTTTGGATTGCACCAACTACGCGGTGAAAATCGAGGAAGTGTTTCGATTCAATCCCGAAGACACGTTCATTTTTCGTGTGGGCGTCACCAACAAAACTGACAGGGAGCTTCAGTATGCGCCCAATGGTTTTTCGCTCCGCGTCGGCGAGCGGACTTATCCGCAGTCCATCAGCGATGCCAGCGGCATTGTGCCGCCACACGCGGAGGCTCCGGCTTATTTTGCCGTGACCGGCACGCCCAACGGCGGGCGCAACGATATGTCCATCAAGAATGATTTTTTTGTGATTCTGGACGCGCACACGATTGACCCGATTCCAGCCCCAATTGCACCCGTCATTTCCGCGCCAGCGCCCGCGCCAGCGCAAATTCCTGAACCAAAAATCAAAGGAAGAGGACGATGATAAATCCCCGCAACGCCATCAATTTTTTCAAAACACCAGCGGGCGCGTTTCTCTTATTTTGCGTCGTCCTGGGCGTCATCTTCTTTGCGTGCAAACGGTTTTTGCCCGGTGCAACGAAACCGCAGCCTCTTGTTTATTCCACGAAGGCCGCAGCCGCAGCCGCCAGCAAGCAGACGATGCAGACTTTTCAGAACACAAACTATTCGCCATTGCCGAATCTTCCACCGTCCACGGCCTCACTCGCGCCGGACACGGCCTCGCAGCCGGAGGTGGACAAACAATCCAATCATGCCCCACCCAAGCCGGAAGTGCTGCCCATCAGCCTGTTTGCCGAGACGCCGCAAGCCGAACAAAAGCAGTTGAGCAAAAATTATGCGCCGTATGGCCGGTTGATTCCATGCGAACTCATCGTGACTGTGGATTCATCAGGCATCCAAACCCCCATCATCGGGTTGGTGACGGAAGATATTTATTTTGGAGGCCGGTTGATAATTCCTGCCGGCACGGAAGTTCACGGCAAAGCACAGACCGACCGCAGCCGCGAACGCATCGCAAGCAGCGGCAACTGGACGCTGGTTTGGCAAACCGGGGAGGAATTGAAACTTTCGGGCATCGCACTTGACCGTGAAGCCGATCCGAGCGGCGACGGCTGGGCAATCACGGACGGCAGCGCGGGATTGCGCGGGCAGGTTCTCAAAAGCGACGACATGGCCGAAATAAAATTATTTGCCGCGACCTTTTTGAGCGGCGCGGCGGCGGCGTTCACCCAAACACAACCGACCATTTTGGGCAACCAGATTGCCCCCACGTTGGAAAACGCCCCGCTCACCGGCGCGCAAGGTGTTTTGCAAGCCTACGCGCAACAGATTTTGAACACCATTCAACGTGACGGTTTCTATGTCCGCGTTCCCGCCGGAAAACAATTTTATCTTTACGTCACGCAGACGATTGACGAATCGGACGCCGCCATTGGCGGCACTCGATTCATTCCCAATGATTTTGACAGTGAAACAAACCAGCCAACCGCGCCAGCGCGGAATTATTTTCCGCCCAACGCGGCAATGTATCGAAACGGAGTCACACCATGAAACGAATCCTGATTTTTCTCCCGCTTATTTTGCTACCGGCTTGCGCCAGCAAGAAACCTGTCATCGTGCAGATGCCACCCGCCGTGTCGGGGACGACACTCGACACCGAGGATATGGAATCCGTGCGCTACGGCGAAAATCTCAAGGCGTATTCGTTTGGCCGCTACGTTGACCCGAACGACGGCTTGGTGATGCACGAAGCGCACACGGTCTATCGCGTGGAAACAACCGCCAAATGGAATTTACACCCAAACGAGCCGGTGAATGTTCCGGGCGGGCCGGTAATCGGCATCATTGATCCGGCGCACAAGGACAGTCCGCTCACGCCCGAAGTCGTCGCCGAGGTTGACCGGCAAAAGGCCGCAACGATGGCGTTGATGGTGCAAGGCCAGCGCCTGAATCAAGCGCTCAATCAGCTTTCCAAAACTCTTTCGGCGACGGCGCAGGTTGCCCAGGAGAATGTTCAACTTAAAAGCGAAGTGACCACGACCGAGAAACGCATGGATGCCCTCGAAGAAGAATTTCGGAAAGCACAGACCGAAGCCCCGTTCACCGCACCAGCCACCCCTTCCGTCAAGGGGACGAATGATTGGTGATTTGAAAACTGCAATAACCAAAAAACGTATGGAAAAAACAAAACCTAAAAATGCCGCACCCGGTTCAAACGGGGCGGTTCAATACCGTGAAAACCCGCGCACCAACGAAAAGATTGATGCGTGGATTAAAGCCAACCCCGATCAGTTCAAATTCTTTGATGAACTGCCGCATGAGCGCGCCGTCCGTAAGCTCGTCTTGAACGAGATTCAAAAATACGAGCGGATGCAAAAAATGAACAGCGGCATCATGCAAAAACTCGACGGCGATCCCGAAGCGAAGCAGGCGTTTGAAACGCTCTTGAAACGCCTGCCGGAAGACCAGCGCGAACGGGCGACGGCTTCCATTGCCCGCCATGTTTTTCGTCTCACCAATCCGCGCGAGGAAAAGTCACAGACGCAAAGCGCGGGAGCAGGAAGGCGCATGGGAGCATAATAATTTGCGCGGGTCAAAGACTTGCGGCTTTTGCCACGGCTGGCGCTCCGTTCGCCGTTCCAGCGGCGACCTACGCGCCCAGCCTACAAAAGCCGTAAGACTTTGCCTGTCCGCTTTGAAGCAACCAAGGGCTTTCGATGCCGTCGCTTGAAGTGAACCGCGACCGCATCGGACGATATTTATTTATTTCTGGAAATAATTTCAGGTTGAGCTAATTTTTTATGGCGTCGAAACGACCAAGCGGAAAGACAAATGACGAGCAGTTAAATTTATTTTCATTCAACCGAAATAATTATGACAGCAATCTCACTGACCCAATACGGCAGAATGGCGGAGAAACACTGGCGCGAATTTCGTCCGAACATGGTCGCGGAAATGGAAGCCAAGGGCATCCTTCAGGAAATGCTCTTGGAGGCCGAGGAGAAAACGGCGAGCGAGATGCACGACCTGACTATGAAGTTCCAACAGCAGGGATTAACGGCGCAACAGGCGAACGACCGGGCTTGGGAAATGGTGCGGCAGGAATACATTCTCTTGCCGCCCGAAGCGAACGAGTAGTCCGCAATCAAAACAATTATCGGATTTCCCCCGCCGATGGCGTTGGCGCAGGGTCGCCCAAGGAAAAGTGCCGCGCCAATCTCGCAGCGATAAAACTGGTTCGCAAACTTCAGGACGAAAACCGACCGGCAACCCAAGAGGAAAAATCCGCGCTAGTTCGCTATGTCGGATGGGGAGGACTGCCGCAGATTTTCAATCCGGCGACCGACTGGCAGGCCGAAAGCCGAGAACTCATCAAACTGATTTCCAAAGAGGAATTCCGGCTTGCCCGCGCGTCCACGCTCAATGCCCATTACACATCCGGTGAAATCATTCAGGGAATGTATGCGGCCTTGGAGCGATTGGGATTCAAAGAGGGACGCATATTAGAACCAGCTTGCGGAATCGGGCATTTTTTCGGCTTCATGCCGGAGGCCATCCAATCACAATCCGTCATCACCGGCATTGAGCTTGATCCGGTGACGGCGCAAATCGCCAAGGCACTTTATCCCGACGCCGACATCCGCAACGAATCGTTTGAAAAGGCAAACGTGGCGGATGAATTTTACGACGTGGCAATTTCCAACATTCCCTTTGGCGATTACAAACCCTTCGACAACAAGTTCAACAAGCAGGGTTTTCTCATCCACGATTATTTTTTTGCAAGGGGACTCGAAAAAGTCCGTCCGGGCGGACTCGTCATGTTCATCACGTCGCGCGGCACGATGGATAAAATGGACAGCACGCTTCGCAAATATGTCGCCGAACGCGCCAGCCTGGTCGGCGCAATCCGGTTGCCGAACACGGCTTTCAAACGCAACGCCAACACCGAAGTCACCACCGACATTCTCATTCTGAAAAAATTGCGCCCGCGTGAGACGATAAAAAGTGCGAAATGGGAAAAAGTCATTCCCTACACTAGCACCAAAGGGGAAGTGATTCCGATTAACGAATATTTCGTCAACAACCAGAACATGATGCTTGGCGAAATGCAGTTGAAAGGCCGGATGTATTCGCACAACCAGCCAACGCTGGTGAGTGATGGCAAGGACATCACGGCGGCACTGGCCGAGGCAATTAAAAATCTGCCGCAAAAAATTTACGAACCGCTCAACCGTTCACTGGATGTTACAGCAGGGGAACAATCCATTCCCGCGCCCGGCCACGTCAAACCCAATGCCTACGCGCTTCACGATGATGAAATCGCCATTCGTGAAGGCGACAAGCTGATTCCGCTGTCGCATTTGCCGATTCAAACGAAACTTCGCATTCGCGGAATGATTAAAGTCCGCGATGCGGTGCGCCAATGTTTGCGGACGCAACTGGAAGACGCCGATGAATCTGAAATACAACTAGCACGCGCGCAATTGAATCAAACATACGACCGCTTTGCGTCGCGTTTTGGTCCGGTGTCGGATCGCGTGAACGCGCTCGCCCTTCGCAGCGACCCGGATTTGCCGCTTTTGTTCTCGCTGGAAAATTACGATTCGGAAACCAACAAGGCGGTCAAGACCGCCATTTTCCGAGAACGCACGATTCAAAAGCAAAAGCCAATCACGTCAGTCCAATCGCCCAAAGAAGCCGTCATTGTTTCGTTGAATGAAAAAGGCCGCGTTGACTTGGAACACATGGCGACCTTGTTGAACCGTCCGGCAGAGGAATTTTTGCCGGAACTCAAGGGAGTGTTGTTTCTTAATCCGCAAAAGCAGTTGTGGGAAACTGAAGATCATTATCTGTCTGGCGATGTCCGCGATAAACTTCAGATTGCCGAAGCCGCCAGCCTCACCGAGCCGCGCTATCAGGAAAATGTCGCTGCGCTCAAATCCGTCCAGCCCGAAGATTTGTCGGCGACCCAAATTGACGCGCGGCTTGGTGCGTGCTGGATTCCAGTGAAAGACTTTGAAAAATTTGCCCGCGAGTTGCTGGCGGCGGATGACATCAAAGTTTTGTTCACCGCCCCACTTGGCACTTGGACGGTGCAGGCCGGGCCGTTGACCAAAGGTTCGGTTGCCAATACGACCGAATGGGGAACGGATCGCGCCGCAGCTTTGGAATTGATTGAGGACGGGCTGAATTTGAGGACGCCGACCATTTACGACAAGGTGAATGACGGCAAAAAAGATAAGCAAGTGGTCAACGCAAACGCAACCGAGGGAGCGCGGGAAAAACAGCAGAAAATCAAAGACCGTTTTCGGGAATGGGTCTGGCAGGACGACGAGCGGCGTGAACGCCTTGCCAAAAAATACAACGAGGAATTTAATGCCGTCCGGTTGCGGGTATTCAACGGGCAACATCTGACCTTGCCGGGTGCGAGCCACGCCATTCAACTGCACCTTCATCAAAAATCCGGCATCTGGCGCATCGTGCAAACGCCAAACACGCTGCTTGGCCATGTTGTCGGCGCGGGCAAGACTTTCACAATGGTTGCGGCGGGCATGGAGTTGAAGCGGCTGGGTCTTGCCCGCAAACCGATGTTCACCGTCCCGAATCATATGCTAGGCCAGTTCGCTTCCGAACTGCTCATGCTTTATCCGAGCGCGAACATTCTGGCGGCGACCAAGGAGGATTTTGAAAAGCATAAGCGCCGCGAGTTAATGAGCCGCATCGCTACCGGCAATTGGGACGCCATCATCGTCACCCATTCCGGCTTTGAAAAAATCCCGATGTCCGAAAAATACCGGCGCGATTTTTTTCAGAGCCAGCTCGACGAATTGGAAACCGCATTGCGCGAAATCAAAGGGGACAGCGACAACCGGCGCACCGTGAAGCAACTGGAATCGGCCAAGAAAAAATTGGAAACCAAATTGGAAATGCTTTCCGCCAGCGAAAAAAAGGACGACACGCTCACGTTTGAAGAACTCGGAATTGACCGGCTCTTTGTGGACGAGGCGCATTATTTCAAAAACCTGTTTTACATTTCAAAGATGACGCGCATCGCCGGACTGCCGCAAACGTCATCCGAGCGCGCCTTCGATATGCTTTTGAAGACCCGCTACATTCAGGAGATCAACGGCGGCGGCGGCGTGGTGTTCGCCACCGGCACGCCGATTGCCAACAGCGTGGCCGAAATGTTCACCATGCAGCGTTACTTGCAAACCGGGACATTGCGAAAGCAGCAGTTGCAGCACTTTGATTCCTGGGCGGCGACCTTTGGCGAGCCGGTGACGGCGATGGAGCTTGCGCCCGACGGCGCGGGCTACCGGCTCAATACGCGCTTCGCGCGTTTCATTAACGTGCCGGAGCTGATGCAAATTTTCTGTCAGGTTGCCGACATCCAGACCGCCGATAAGTTGAAACTACCCGTGCCGGAAATGCAGACCGGCAAGCCGATGATTGTCCGCGCGCCGGCCACGCCGGAACTGAAAGAGATTGTGCAAGGGCTGGTCGTCCGCGCCGACGCCATCCGCAGCGGACGGGTTCATCCGAGCGAAGATAATATGCTCAAAATCACGAGCGAGGGACGCAAGGCGGCTTTGGATTTGCGCGTGTTAGACCCGCGAGCGAAAGATCATCCCGAAAGCAAAATCAATCTGGCGGCGGACAAGATTTTTCAAATCTGGCAGGACACGCGGGAAAACCGATGCGCCCAAATGGTTTTTTGTGATTTGTCCACGCCGTCAAAACTGCGCCGCCAGTTTTGTGCTTACGACGACCTGAAAGCCAAGCTGGTGCAACGCGGCATTCCTGCCGAAGAAATCGCCTTCATGCAGGATTATGACAGTGATGTTGAAAAACTCACCTTGTTCAAGGAGGTGAAGTCGGGAAAAAAGCGTGTTCTTATGGGCAGCACCCAAAAAATGGGCGCGGGAACGAATGTGCAGGAACGCCTCGTCGCGTTGCATCATCTCGATGCACCGTGGCGACCCGCCGACGTGGAGCAGCGCGAAGGCCGGATTTTGCGGCAGGGCAATCAAAATAAAATTATCCAGATTTATCGCTACGTCACCGAGGGCAGCTTTGATGCCTATATGTGGCAGACGCTTGAAACCAAAGCGAAGTTCATCCATCAGGTGATGACCGGCGACACGCACATCCGGCACATCGAAGACATTGATTCGCGGGCGTTGACGTATGCCGAAGTGAAGGCCATTGCGTCGGGCAATCCAAAGGTGATTGAAAAAGCATCCGTGGACGCCGAAGTCATGCGGTTGAACCGGCTGCACTCCCAACACTCCGAAACTCAATATCGCATCCGTTCCGACCTGCGAAAGTTGATCGAAAAAATCCCCCTGTCCAAGCAGCACATCGAAAATCTTAAACTGGATATGGCGCAACGCATCAATACGCACGGAGACGCCTTTCAAATTGTGTTGGAAAAATCTGTGGTCAAAGACCGTGCCATTGCCGGGGAACTGCTCGCCCGCATTGCGCGCCGCGCTTCCGGCGCGCAAAACCAATTCGACATTGGTTCATTTGCGGGCTTCGAGCTTTCCGTCCGCACATCACTTTGGGGTAGAGTTGAATTCGTGTTGAAGGGCAAAAATCATTATTCCTTGGACGCCACCGAAACTTCTTTGGGGACGGTTCGCTCGCTCGAATACTTCGTGCAGAACATGGAAGACCGGCTGGCGCACAAGCAAAGCGAATTGGCTGACTCGGAAAAGAAATGCGGTGAGTTGGAAGCCAAAATCGGCCAGCCGTTTGAACATGAAACCAAATTACAATCGTTCACCGTGCGGCAAAAGGAATTGGAGGAGGCTTTGGACATCACCAAAAATCAGGCGGCAAATTCACTGGAGGCGGAAGCAACCGAACAGGCCGTCGAAGTCGAGCAGGAGGCCGAAACCGAATCCATCCAAGCCGCCGTGCGACAAACGCGCGTCAAAACTTCAAAAGCGACCGCCAAAGTGCGCGTGGCTGTGGCGCATTAGATTTTCATTGCACCATCGTTCGTTTCCAAGAAGTTACAAAATAGCACTTCTTCTCCTGCTTGTCACCCGCCGGGCTGTAACCGAAGCACATGCTCATGCAGCTCAGCCCGATGGCCGAGACTTCCAGATTACTTTTTCCGAGTGTGCGCTTTTGCATAATTGAATCATTCGTGCAGTTAAATATTGGAGTGAATTTAATTCAACCGCGCTAACTTGTCGCGCCGAAATCCGATGGAGGTGTAAGGCTCTACCGAAATTTAACTCCACGACGCGGTAAACGCAGGGACGCAAAGGATGGGGAGGCTTGCAATTTGTTTTGGGGTTGGACAACCTTTGTCCATGCGGCTTTGAGAAACTTGCTCGCAAATGGTGATTGACGAACTCATAATGCACGCAGTGTCAGCCTGTGAATCCAATCATAACCAACTCAACTTCGCTTTTAACGGCGACGTGAAAGGATGGTTGTGATTATTTCGTCGCTACCACGAGTGTCGCTTTCGGCCTCAAACGACAGCATGGCTCGCAAGTGTCTGCGGATTTGCCAGTATCGCGACGATCTCGTGCGCGATGACGCCCCGTTGTCAGGCGGGCGACAAGGTTTGGTTGGGTTTGCTCACCGTCCGCTCGATACTCGATCCGCCTGCGTCGCCGTCCTTCCCGCCGGGTTATCTCAACCTGACGATGTTGCAGCTTGCCGCGACATTGGCGCGTCGCTGTTTTTCGTCGCTGATAATGACCGTTGGGATGTTTGGTCACAAACCCGCGAGCAGCCAATTCATCGGCAACGGCTCAAGACAAGCGAAGTTGAAAACTATTTTCGACAGCACCGCGATCAATTTGCCCCCGGTGCAATCTTCCGCGCCAAAAGTTGGCAACGCGCTGGTGAGGGCCAACAAATTGATTTCGTGGATGCTGATTTGCTTCCGATGCTGGAGCGTGAAGCAGGCGTGCGTCTGCGAAATCTTTTCGAGCGAATGGTAGCCACAACGATGGATTTCCTCGACTGGAAATCAGTCCCCGACAATGACGAGGACGCGCATTGGTTGACGAAAACGAATTTCTGGCTGCTTGCCGCCAAGCTGTTTCACGACAAGCGTGTCCCCCGGTTCATCAATCTTGACTTCGGTGACGTGCGAACCGTCTTCGCTCGCATCGCATACCATTACGACCGCAACAATCCGAATCCGCCCAAGATCAATGGCCGCTTGCGCGCATTGCAGGAAGCCGCGCGGCTGGTCGCCGCACCGCCGCATTTTCGCAACATCAGCGCCGAAACGCTTGGCGTGCTTTACGAGGAGGCGCTCATTAGTCCCACAACGCGTAAGCTGCTCGGCACGCATCGCACGCCGACTTACCTTGTGGATTATATGCTGGCGCGACTCGGAGGCTGGATTGAAGAGTTGGGTCACAAGCGTTGCCATATTTTCGAGCCAGCCTGCGGCCACGCACCGTTTCTTTCCGGTGCGCTCCGGCTCGTGAGCGATATGCTTCCTGCCAGCATTGCCGACGACCCGAATAAGCGTCACGATTTTCTCAAAGACCATCTGCGTGGCTGTGACAGCGATTCCTTCGCGCTAGAAATTGCCCGCCTTTCACTCACACTCGCTGATATTCCTAACGAAAACGGCTGGGTGCTAAACGACGGTGACATGTTCGCGGGTTCAACACTCGCCAACGAAACAAAATCCGCCTCGGTGGTGCTCGCCAATCCGCCGTTTGAAAGTGAACAGGCAGCAAAATTTCTCCAGCGCACCGTGCCTGCACTCCAACCCGGCGCGGTGTTCGGATTCGTGCTGCCGGTCAATGAACTCACCGGCGCAGCCTGCGCGGATGTCCGGCGGCAATTGCTCACCGAATGTGAGATCAAGGAGATCAGCGTTTTCCCTGACCGGATGTTTAAGTTCGCCAGCGTTGAGGCGGGAATCATCCTTGGCCGTAAGCACGAAGCCAAGAAGGCAACGGTCACTGCTGACATCCGTTTTCGCCGTGTGCGCGAATCGAAGATGGTAGATTTCCGAGAGCGGTATGATGATTCGTGGCAGGATATGGTAGCTGCGCATTGGTTGACCACCAAAAACAACTCCCGTTTCGTTGTGCCAGACTTGCGCCGTGTGTGGGAAAACTGTGGAAGTCTTTCAAAGTTCAGGCGGCACGCTGACATCGTCCAAGGAATTATTCACCACACTAGCAATCATCCCAAATTTCCAAAAGACGCAATTACAGAATCAGAAGATAGAATCAGCGGGTTTGTTTTGGGCTTTGCCGGAATGATGAACGCCCCCGACACTCATCTGACGCCGCGAACGAAATGGCTTAACCTCGACGAAAATGTGGTCAGGTTTTCCAGCAGCGAAGCGGGTATTCCGCAAATTCTTCTGAACTATGCGCCAGTGGATCGCGACATTTGGAGGTTGAAGGCGTATCTGGATTCAGTTGGTCGTCCGGCAACCAGCCGCGTGTTGCGGATTCACCCGAAACATTCGGCAAATCAATTGACAGCGTTGTGGGCGTTGTGCAATTCACCTTTCGCGAATGCCTACACATACGCATTGGCAAGCAAGCGTGACATCACGGCAGGATTGATGCGCGCCATGCCAGTGCCGGATTTGAATTCATGCGACCTAGCCCGCTTGGAAGCTGCCGCGCACGCTTACCTTGATGCGGCAAAAGAATTCACCGACACCTACCAGCAACCGCAGACAAAAACCAAATCAGGTGTGGCCAAGAAAAAGCTACCGAAACAAACTGCCCGCGACCAAATGCACCTCGGTCTCCCCGGCCAGCCCACCGATGAGGAAATTGCCACGGCGAAAGAATGTTTGCGCGCGTTGCACTGGCGCGTGGACGCCGAGGTGTTGCGTCTCTATGCGTTGCCACCACAACTAGAGCGGGAACTTCTTGACGCCTTCGACGGCGTGCCTCGTGTCGGCGTGCCGTTTGAACAAACGCGTTACATCCCTCGCGAATTCCGAGATGTGCTGACGCTGGACGAATTCCTCCGCATCACGGATGAGTGGGATGCCACGGAAGCCCGCCGATGCAAGCTCATCGAGAAACGCATCAAGACCGGAAGCCGCACCAGCGATGAGGAAAAGGAATTTCGGCAGTTACAACGGCTGCTGATGCTACACCGTCGCTTTTATGCGCCCCTGCCAACGGCGGAAATCAAAGCACTGGCGAAACAACTCAAGGAGGAAAGCGCATGGACACAGGTTTGAGCGGCTGTTACCCATTCGTTTATCCATCCCAGCCGCACGCGCGCAAGCACGGCCCGATGGGTTATCCGAAATACGGACTCTACCGCAACTGGCTGCGCGATGAATTCACCTTCACCTGTGTCTATTGCCTGCGCAGGGAAACATGGGCAACCCTAAAACATGATTGGGAAATTGATCATTTCGTCCCGAAGTCCATTCATCGCGATGGAGCGCTGGACTACGACAACTTGGTTTATGCGTGCAACACTTGTAATCGCTCGAAGGCTGCCCATCTCGCGCCAGACCCTTGCAAAGTGGCCTATGGTGGTTGCGTAGCAGTGAATGACGAAGGCGAAATTCAGCCTTTAGAAAACAGTGATGACGGCGTCACACTAATTGAGACACTTGGATTGGATGCTGAAGATTACAATGAATTGCGGCAATTGCTGCTTGGGTTGCGTGATGATTTGACAGCAGGCAGTAAGTCGCATCGCCGTTTATTTGGTTATCCAAAAAATCTTCCCGACCTTTCTAAAGAATCCACTCCTCCGCGCGGCAACAAGAGACCAAAAGGCATTCATGATTCTTGTTATGAACGAGACAAGCGAGGGCAATTGCCAAAATATTACTGAACTGTTCTCCGAGCCACGTCCTTCTATCGGAGGATTTGAATTCTATTTTTCTTCATTTCGCGCGGAAAACTTTTAATCCTTGGGTATGGATTCAAAACTGATTCTCGCAGCAGCGCGCGGGACGCTGGACGGCTCGTTGACGTTTCCCGTGGCCGTCAGCAAACCGATTGAGACAGGTTTTCACAGCGGAAAATCCGTTCGCCCGGATTCGCAGGACATTCATTTGTAAATCCGTTTAAGGCTTCGTGGAATTGCCGCTGGCATTTTATGCTTCGTTGCGCTTGGCAAGGATGCTACGGGTCGGCTCAAAAGCAGCCGCTTCCGTTCCTCCTGTGCCAATGCTCACTTCGCAAGTCTGCGGCCTCTAGGAATTCACGAAGCAGAGCATCAAGCCTTCGGCTTTTCAGGTGGTTGATTCAAATGATTATTTGTCGCAGACAGATTGAAAGTTTTCCCAACCTGACGAAGATGTTTCAGAAATTCTTCGACGGCTACTTTCTGATGGCGCTTATTGCGGGTCACAACGCCAATCGTGCGTTTCGGGCGCGGGTTTTCCAGTTGCCGGTAGATTAGTGTGGGCGTCCCATTGATTGCCATTTGCGGAATCAATGAAATGCCAATGCCTGCCTCGACCAGCGATTGAACGGTCGCAAGCTGGCCGCATTCAAACACAATGCGGGGATGAAAATCGTGCTGGTTGCAAAAGCCAATCACCTGATTTCCGAGACAGTGTTCTTCCCGCAACAGGATGAATTTTTCAGAGCGCAAATCGTCCGAGAAAATTTGCCGTTTTTTGGTAAGCGGATGTCGGGGATGAAGCGCCAGCAACATTTCTTCCGAAAATAATGTCTCGGTTTCAAATCCATCTTCCCGAACCGGCAGACTGATGATGCCAAAATCCAGTTTGCCCGACTCAATCAGTTGCAATGATTGATCCGTGGTGTTTTCGTGAACGAACACCTGTGTTTTTGGACAGCGCGCAATGTATGAATCCAAAACGTGAGTCAAAAAATAAGGCGCAATCGTTGGTAAAATCCCGAAGGAGACTTTGCCAGCATGGATGCTGTCGGAATTTCGGATTTCGCACTTGGCATTTTCAACCAACGCCAATATTTCCTTCGCCCGCATGATAAGAATCATGCCCGCTTCCGTCGGAACAATCCGACGGTGATTTCTGTTCAGGAGGAGTTTCCCCATCCTGGCTTCCAGCTTCTGCATTTGCACGGTCAAGGCTGGTTGAGAGACGTGGCAGCGCGTGGCAGCTTTGCTAAAGCTGCCAAGCTCCGTGACCGCCAAATAATACCGTAATTGAGTTATATCCACGTCCCCCTTGTGCCTTTCTTCTAAAAATTGCAAACCCTTTTGCGAATGAGAAGATTCGAGTGAAACTATAACTTTTATCTATACGACAAATAGGCAAACACGATTTCACATTTCTCGGCGGCGTTGCTATTGATGAGTTGCGATTTTTGCAGGTCGCATTTTTGACGAATGATCAACGGCAAAACACAACAGGAAAAACCCCCCGCCAATTTTGTCGGCCCACAAATTCGGAGGGTGAGAATCTTGCGCGGCTGGTCACAGGCGAAACTTGCCGAGCGGCTCCAATTGAGCGGGCTGGACATCGGACGGGAAGGCGTAGCACAAATTGAGACGCAAACTCATTGCATCAAGGACAAGGACATCCTTTATTTTGCCTATGCTCTGAAGGTTGATCTGGCCGACCTCTTTTTTGGAAATCAAAATGGCCGACGCTCACCGGCGGCGATCATCGCGTTGCTTCAGACCACTTGCCAGCAAAATACGCTTTCAAAAAGTTGTAATGAAATCGTTACAACCCCCTTCAGGTAAAACTGCTAAAACAGAACAAACTTTTATGGATGACAGCGAACCCAATCAAATCACGGAACAGTTGCGAAAAAAAGAGAGAGTGGAACGGCTGGCGTATTCCATCCCAGAGGCGGCTGATATGCTGGGCTTGGATTATTTCAGCGTCTATCGCCTCGTCCAGCGCGGGAAATTGAAAGCGTGCCGAGCCTTGCGCGGAAAATTCCTTATCACCCGTGCCGAACTCGACCGGCTTTTGAACACTGAATAGAATTTTATGTTGAAACGAAATGGAGAAAATTGCGAACACCCCGTGCCGAATTATCCCGGCCTGCTGACTGCGAGCGAATTCAAAGCCTACAATGTGGCCGTCCCTTTGGTGGCGGTGGAGGTGCGCTTGTTCAACGAAAGAGCAACCACACTGTCCGAGATTGAAAAACAAAGTGCCGGAACAGCGGAACAAGTCACTTCACAAGTGGCGCGCGACTTGCCATCGCTGACGGTAAAGGGAAAGCCGGAGAGCGAGTGGAAAATCAGGCACGTTTTGATGAAGTCCGCCCGGAGCGAGATGCTTCTTTGTTCGCGCGACAACGAGGGCGAGCAACAATTTGGCGTGGTCGAGAAATTCGACCCCAAATCACCCTTCGCCCGTGTTCACGGTGACACGGATTTGCAAATGACGGGCAACAACGCATTTGTCTTGCTGCAAAATTATGTGGAAAGCGAGCGCAGCGTGCTTCAGTTGTTCCGCAAGGACATTGAAGCCACCGTGGAAGAAAATCTTTCAGAAAAGTTGCCAGGGCAAAATCACAGCCGAGTTGTGCGGGCGATTTCGGCGCGCTGTGGAAGTCAAGTGCCGGTCGAAAGCGAAAAGGAAAAAACAGCCAAGAGCGTCAAGATTCGGATGTGAGGCGGCTTTATGGGCGACTTCAATTCCATGTTCCCGAATTTTTTGACGCAATGTTTGTCGCTTAAAACACTTCTGACCCCCATCGCCTTTTTGCTAATCACCGGCGGATTGATCGCCTCGACCATCGCCCATCATCGCAGCGGCAACGCGCAGCTTCAGGCCATCGGCAAGATGATTGTCCTCATCATGCTGATTGTTTTTCTGCCGACTTGGGGAAACCAGATTGTGACCATCGTGAGCGACACGGTGACAAATGTTCTGAAGGTTGATCCGGCAAAAATTCACGACCAGTATC
>Ga0181537_10001046_pt1 | contig 25846 bp, 23 predicted proteins | sample PEATcosm2014_Bin_39_FD_119765 | JGI IMG/M metagenome (GOLD analysis project Ga0181537, IMG submission 119765) | Peatland microbial communities from MTU Mesocosm Facility, Houghton, MI, USA - PEATcosm2014_Bin23_10_metaG | ecosystem: Environmental > Terrestrial > Soil > Wetlands > Peat | place...
CGCCCGAGCAGGCAAACCCGCTCGCCCTTGCGGACTTGCAGGTCGACGAGGTCCAGCAAGGGTTTCAGACCGAAGGCGAGGGAGACTTTGTCGAGGCGAACGGTGGGCATGAGGCCGCGTATAGTAAAGGGCTTCGCGCCGGCCTAATAGCCTCCAACAGATTCTAATTGCGAGCGAGCCGCACCCTCAAAGACCCAGCCACAGGGATATGTAGACCCCCTCCTGCGGCGGCTTGCCGGCAATGCGACCAAGATCGGTCCACGCGGCGGTGAAGGTCACGTTCTTCACGGGAGCCCAGGCGAGGAATGCATCTTCCGCGCTGTTTTCGCGGAACGCGGCCAGGTTATTCGGCTTGTCGCGATATTCCGCGCCGAGCAGCACATCGTCGTTCAAGAAGACGGCGGCGGAGATCTCCGGCGTCAGCGAGTAGCCGCTGCCATCGCCGCCGAAGCCTAGCAATCCAAACTGATTGGCGCGCGTCCGGCGCAGCGTCGCGTCGATGATCACGTTGCGTCCGGCGAGCGCGGCGAAATACAGCTTGGTGGCCGAGAGATACAGGTCCACGTCCTCGCCGCGCGCCGCGCCCACCGCGCGCGGCACCGCGTCGAAATCGAGCGTGTGCTTCCACTGCGCGCCCACCGCGATCTGCGGCAGCAGCTGGTCCGGATCGAACACCGCATCACCCGCGAGCCTGACCTTGAGGCCGACGATGTCCTGTCCCAGGATGAGACCGGGCAGCACCGATCCCGCGTCGAATCGCTGCCGTGCCGCCGAGACTTCGACGCGGTTATCCGCCGCGACGCTCACTCCGCCCGAGCGCAGCGCGAAATCCTGCGTAGAGACGTAAGTCACATATCCGCTCGCCCCGACCTGCTCATTGGTCCCGAGACCGCCGATGAGGGCCCAGGGCACGAGGCCGCCGCCGGCGCTGCCTTCGACTTCGGTGACCGCGCCGGTCCATTCCAACCGGTCGCCCGCGCGCGCGGGAAGTGCCGGCACGGCGCAGGCCGCCGCCACGGCGACAATGATGCGAAGAACTGCTTTCACGGCCCGCAAGATTAGGGTGACCGCCTGCGGAATATTGTGTTCAAACGCACAGCCTTGGGCAGCCGCCCCGTCTAACCTCAAGTCTTTACAGAGATTGCCTATGAGACTCGTGAGATCGCACCTGCCGGCCGCTGCCCTCCTCTCGTGGGTTGCCATCTCGGCGAGCGCTGCCGCGGGCGTCTCTTCGAGCCTCTACGACCGTCTGGGCGGTGAAGCCGGGGTCGCTACCATCGCCAACGAACTCATCGATCGCGTGTCGGCGGATCCGCGGCTCGGGCGAAGTTTCAAAGATTCCAATTTGGAGCGCATCAAGCGATTGCTCGCCGAACAGATCTGCGATCTGGCGGGCGGCCCGTGCAAATACTCGGGCGATTCCATGAAAGAGGTGCACGCCGGCCACCATATTACGGAGGCCGAATTCTACGGGATGGTTGCGGACTTGCGCGTCGTGCTGAAACAGCGGCATGTGAGCCAGGGAGCCGCCAACGAACTGCTGCGCCTGCTCGCACCCATGAAGCGCGATGTGGTGGAGCCGGCGCAAGCCGCGGCCCGGTGATGAGCACGCATCGCTACCGCCGGTGCCTGTTCGCGCTGCTCGCCATGCCTCTCGCGCCCGGTGCATTTGCCGGCATGGTGACGGTCGACGTCACGACCACCACCGGCGCCAAGGCCGCGGATGCCGTGATCGTCTTCGATCCTCTTGATACGACGCCACCGCCCTCGCACGACAAGGCCATCATCGATCAGGTGAACAAGCAATACGTGCCGCGTGTCACCGTCGTGCGCACCGGCACGGAGATCACCTTTCCCAACAGCGATCGCATTCGTCATCAGGTATACTCGTTCTCGAAACCCAACAAGTTCACGCTGAAGCTGTATTCGGGTTCGCCGCCGACGCCGGTCACCTTCGATAAGCCGGGATTGGTGGTGCTCGGCTGCAACATTCATGACCACATGGTGGCCTTCGTGGGCGTGGTCGACTCCCCGTACTTCGTGAAGACCCCCGGCTCCGGCACCGCTGCGCTCAACATGCCCGCCGGGCGCTATCGCATGCGCGTCTGGCATCCCAATGAGACCGGCGCGGAGCCGCCGCGCGAGGTGGCGGTCTCGGCCGCACCCATGACCATCCCGCTCACCATCGATGTGCAAGGCGCGGCCACGGCCGTCGCAGCGTGGCCCGAGTAGCACGCCATGGCACTGCGCACCCGGATCGCCGTGACTTTCCTGCTGCTGCTCGCCGCAGTGCTCGCTGCCGCGTTGCTTGCCGTGTCCGAGACCAACAGCCGCAACGTCGAACGCGATGCCGCTCTTCGATTGGATGCCGGCACGCGCGCATTCTCCCGCCTGCTCGACAGCAATCGGCGCCAGCTGACGCATGCCGCCCATGCGGTCGCCGCCGACTACGGTTTCCGCGAAGCGGTGTCGACCAAGGATACGGACACCCTGGTCTCGGTTCTCGAGAACAGCGGCACACGTATTGGCGCCGCCATGGTCGTGCTCACCTCGCTCGACGGCGAGGTTCTCGCCGCCTCCGGCTCGCAATTCCGCCCGGGCATGCATTTTCCCCTGCCGCCCGCGCAAATGGAGAGCGCGGACGGCGACAACGACAGCGGCTTCATCGTGGACAACGGGCGCATCTATGAACTCGTGGCGGTGCAAGTCAGCAGCCCCCTGCCGGTGGCTTGGATCGCCATGGGCTTCGAACTCGACGCGGCTGCCGCGCGCGAGCTCGCCGGCATCACCGGCCTCAGCGTCACGCTATCGGTGAAATCCGCCGATCGATGGTCCGACACCGTGAGCACGGTGCCGGTCGATGCCTTACGCGGGGAAGACGTCGTGACCCGCCGCATCGAGTTGTCCAAATCGAACGATACCGAGATCGTCGCCGTTCTGTCGCGCTCGCTCGCCGAGGCGCGCGCGCCGTTCGAGAGCCTGACCCGAGCCTTGTTCCTGATCGCAGCGGTCAGTTTGATCGGCTTCGCGCTCGCGGCATTCTGGCTGGCGCGCAACATCACCCGGCCGCTGCAAAACCTGACCCGGGCGGTCGGCCGGATGCGCGACGGCAGCTATGACGTGGCGCTCGACGTGCAGCGCCACGACGAACTCGGCGTGCTGGCCGAGGGCCTCAAGCTCATGCAATCGGCGGTCCAAACCCGCGATCAATCGATCCGGCGCCTGGCGTACGAGGACACCCTCACCGGCTTGATGAATCGCACCGCCTTCGGCGCCGCCTTGAGCGAGGCACTCGGCGGATCCGATCCGACCCCGGTGGCGGTCGCCGTCATCAATTTACATCGCTTTCGCCGCATCAACGAGCATCTGGGATATTCGGTGGGCGATGCGGTTCTGATCAAGATGGCCGAGCGGCTCGCGGCGGTGCCCTCGGTACGGTCGGCGGTCGCGCGGCTCGCCGCCGATCAATTCACCGCCTTTGCGCGATTGCAGGACGCGAACACCCTGCAAGCCTGGGGAACCTCGCTGTTGGTGGCGCTCTCCGATCCGGTGTTCGTGGAGTCTCAGCCCGTCGACATCACCGCCACCTTGGGGTTGGCTCTGGCCGCGCCGGGCAGCGTCTCGGCCGATGAACTGATGCGCTGCGCCGATCTCGCCCTGGAGCGCGCGCGACGCGAAAAACGCCCGCTCGCGCTGTTCGAAGCGGCGCTGAGTCCCGCGGCTCCCGATCAACTCTCGCTCTTGGGGGAATTGCGCCACGCGGTCGAGCACGACGAATTGCGCATGTTCTTCCAGCCGAAAATTGAACTCGCCACCCATCGCGTGGTGGGGGCCGAAGTGCTGCTGCGCTGGCAGCATCCCACGCGCGGTCTGCTCGGTCCGGCGGAATTCATTCCGTTCGCGGAACAAACCGGATTCATCCGCAAGCTGACCCGCTGGACCCTGGATCGCGCGATCGCGCAGGGCGCCCGCTGGCAGCGTGCCGGCAAGCCCCTGAGCCTGGCGGTGAACATCAGCGCCGATGACTTGAGCGATGCTCGGCTCGATTCGCGCGTGGCCGGCTTGCTGACCCGCCATCAGCTGCCGCCACCGCTGCTGACCTTGGAGGTCACCGAAAGCGGCTTCATCGAGGATCCGACCCGGGCGCTGCGCATGCTCGACGCCATCGCGGCGCTCGGCGTCAGCCTCTCCATCGATGACTTCGGCACCGGCTATTCCTCGTTGAGCCACCTGGCGCGCATGCCGGTGCACGAGGTCAAAATCGACCGCAGTTTCGTGCAAGGCCTGGAGTCGGATATAGAATTCGCGCCGGTGGTGCGCTCGGCCATCGACATGGGCCATGGCTTGGGACTCAAGGTCGTCGCCGAAGGCATCGAAACCGAGGCGGCGGCGCTGCGCCTGCGCGACATGGGTTGCGATATCGCGCAAGGATATCTGTACGCAAAACCCATGCCGCTGGAGGCGCTGGAGCTGTGGCTCGAAGGCCGGGTGCGGGTTCCGGTGATCGCGGTCCCGGTCGATTTCCCGGTCGAAGACCTGGCGGACACCGTGAATCTCGCGGTGTACTAAAAAAAACCGGCCTGGCGGGTAATCATTACATTCGAGCCTTCCGTCTGCGCCCGGGCGCCGACCGCATGCGCCGCGCCGGCGCGGCGATAACCCACGGACCCTGCTGACAATATTCTCCCATCCGGGCCGAGGAAACGGGACCGCCGACGTACCTTTTGTCTTGGCATGAGCGTTGCAGGCATTCCCCATGAATATGCCCGCGAATCGCATCAACATTCTCGGCGAGGCGCTCGGCGGACTGGGCCGGTGGTATGTGGTCGTGCCGCCATTGCTGATTGTCGGCTTCCTGGCCGCCTTGTTCTTCTTGACCGGCGCCGGGCAGGCGCGGCTGCAGGAGGCCGGCGAGCGGCTGCAAAGAAGCGCGGCACGCGAGCATGTCATCGATCAACTGCAGAATTCGCTGAGCCGCTCCGTCGGCGCGCAGCGCAGCTACTTATTGACGGCCGACCAACGATACCTCGATGTCTACGACGCGACCGTCGTGGATGTGGAACCCGGACTCGAACGCCTGCTGCAAGCTTATGCGGCATCGGACCCTGCACTCGCCAACGTGCGGGCGCTCCAGGTATTGATCGGCAAGCGGCTGGCGGATCTTGCCATGATCGTCGCGATCGACAAATCCCAGGGATCCGCGGCGGCGATCGCGTTGGTGAAAACCAACCTCGGTGCGGATACGGGCGATGCCATCAACGACGTCTTCGCACGGCTCCGTGCGGCCGAATCGCTCGAGCATGACGCCGCCCGCGAGCATTGGTCATCCTCGCTGATGCAAAGCCGCTGGATCACGACGGCCGGCACCGTGTTCAACATGATCCTGGTCGGTATTGCCGCACGCCTGGTGTACCTCGATATGCGCCGGCGCGCGCACTTGACCGCGGAGCTGCGCAATCACACGGTGCAGCTCGAGCGGGAGGTGCTCGACCGCACCCGCGAACTGGTCGAATTGTCCACTCACTTGCAAAGCGTCGCGGAGCGTGAGAAAGCGAGCCTCGCGCGCGAATTGCACGACGAGCTCGGCGGCCTGCTGGTGGGGGCGCGCATGGATATTTCGTGGGCGGAACAGCACCTCGCCAAGAACGATCCGGACATGAAACTGCGCCTGCAGCGCGTGCAGCAGAATCTCTCCGCCGGCGTCGACCTGAAGCGGCGGATCATCGAGGAATTGCGGCCGACGCTCTTGGACAACGTGGGCTTGTTCGCCGCGATACGCTGGCAATTGAAGGAGACCTGTGCCGGCGCCGGCCTCAAATGCACACAGTCCTATCCGGAGGTCGAACCGAGATTCACCTCCGAGGCGTCGATCGCGCTGTTTCGAATCGCACAGGAGGCGTTCACGAACATACTGAAGCATTCGGGCGCGAAGTCCATGGACCTCACGCTGCAATTGGACGGCCAATGGATCCTCATGCGGATCTCGGACGACGGCAAGGGCATTCCCGACAGCCAGCTCACCGCCATCGGCTCGCATGGCCTCGCCTCGATGCGCCATCGGGTGCGTGCGCTCGGCGGACAACTGGACGTCAGAATCCCGGCGGCCGGCGGCACCACCTTGCTGGTGCGGATTCCCGCCGGGCAGGCACTGCTGCCCGTCGCGGAGTCAGAATTGGCCTAGGAGCCTCCTCGGCCTTGGCGTTCGGCGAGTATTTATCGCAACCCGCGCGCTCGCCTAGAATCACGCGATGCGTCATCGCGGCACAGTCCTCCTGGCCTTCATTGCATTTGCCGTTCAGTGCGTGTGGCCGCCGTCCGCCGCATACGGCGCGAACCGCGACGCGCTGCGCCAGATCGTTCAGGAGCAGTGCGCCGTTCACTGGTCGGAGCAGCACAGCGCGGCACCGTGCGAGCGCGTCGGTGATGGTTTTGCCGTGCTCGCCGACCGCAAGGGAGGCGCGCACTTTCTGTTGATACCCACCAAGACCATCGTCGGCATGGAGAGTCCCGAGCTGCTCGAAGCGGGTACGCCGAATTATTTCGCCGCCGCCTTTCAGGCGCGCGACAAACTCGCATCGGTCGTCGGGCACGGCATCGGCCGCAGCGCCATCGGCCTGGCGGTGAACCCGCGCCGTGCCCGCAGCCAGGATCAATTCCACATTCACATCGAGTGCATCCGCGCGGATATCGCCGCGGCGCTGAGGGCGGCGGCGCCCCGGATCACGGCCGCCTGGACGCCCATCGACATCGCCGGCGTGCCGTATCAGGCGTTGCGGATCATGGGCGAGGAATTGGGCGCCTCCGATCCGATCGAATTACTGGCCGATAAACTGCCCGCGGCGAGGTCCGCGATGGGCGACTACACCCTGATCGTCGCCGGGATGGATTTCCGGGAGGGGCCCGGATTCGTGGTGCTGGCGGGTACCGCATCGGCCGGCGAATTATTGCTGGATTCGACTTGCGCGGTCGTCCAGTGAGACGCGCGTCGCGGCGCTGCGGACAAAATTCCGATTATGTTAGCTGTCGACACAGCGATCCTGTGTGAAAATTCGCCGCCAACATCACGACGGAGTGGCAGCAGTGACCTGTCTCTGGGATTCCATCGCACCGCCGGGAGCGGCCCCCACCGGCAAATTTCATGGCCGCGGCTCCACCGTCGCGCTCGCCGACCTCGCCGCCGGATCGGTGTTCGGCGCGCAACTCGAGGCGCTGCGCGGCCGCTCGGTACTGATTGCGACGCGCGAACAGCTGCCGACGGCGCTCGCCCTCATCGAACTCGATGGTGTCGCGCGGCGCATGGTTCTGTGCACTCCCGACCTCAGCGCCGAACAGCTGGCCGGCGTCGCGGCGACCGCGGAGGCGGACGCGATCGTGACCGATGCACCCGGGGTCCACTCGAACGGCAATCACACGCACGGCAATCACACGCACGGCGCGAACCCGCACGCAGGCGATGCCGCGTCGAGCGCCGCATCGCTCGAGTCTCTGCCTCGCTATGTGGCGCTGTCGCAGCCCGTGGCCGCTGCCGTGCAGCGCCGCGCGAGCGTGGCGACGGAATGGATTTTGTTGACCTCCGGCACCACCGGCACGCCGAAACTCGTGGTCCATACCCTCGATAGCCTGGGCGGCGCGCTGCCGACGCAAACAGCGGGCGGCGGGCCATCAATCTGGAGCACCTTCTACGACATCCGCCGCTATGGAGGCCTGCAGATTTATCTGCGCGCGGTCTTGTCGGGCTCGCCGCTCGTCCTGTCGAGCGCGGGCGAGCCGCCGCTCGAGTTTCTGAACCGTGCGGCTGCGGCGGGAGTCACGCACATCTCCGGGACCCCTTCGCATTGGCGCCGGGCGCTGATGAGCGGTGAAACCTCCGTCCTGGCTCCGCAGTACGTGCGGTTGTCCGGCGAGGTCGCCGATCAGGCATTGCTCGACCATCTGCGCATGGCCTATCCGCAGGCGCGGATCGCACACGCCTTCGCGTCCACCGAGGCCGGCGTGGCATTCGACGTCGACGATGGTCTCGCCGGATTTCCCCGGGAGTTCATCGAGAGTGCGCGCGGCGGCATCGAAATGAAAGTCGTGGATGGGACGCTGCGCATTCGCTCCGGGCGCAACGCCGCACGCTATCTCGGCGGCGCCGCGAAGATTCTCGCGAGCGAGGACGGCTACGTCGATACCGGCGACATGGTGGAACTCGTCGACGGACGCTATTATTTCCGGGGCCGCATGGGCGGCGTCATCAACGTCGGCGGACTCAAGGTCTATCCGGAAGAGGTCGAATCGGTGCTGAACGCCGACCCGCGCGTGCGCATGTCCTTGGTGCGCTCACGGCGCAATCCCATCACCGGCGCGGTGGTGGTCGCCGATGTGGTGCTCGCGGAGCCTTCCGGTCCCGCCGAGGCCCAAGCGCCCGAGGTCGTCAAGAACGATCTGCTCAACGCGTGCCGGCGCACCCTCGCCGCGCACAAGGTACCCGCCATGCTGCGCTTCGTCGCCGCCTTGGAATTCACGGCGGCCGGAAAGCTGGTGCGGCCGAATGCGTAACGTCATCGTCACCGGCGGCAGCCGTGGGCTCGGCCTCGCGATGGCCTCGGTCTTGGCGCCGGCCGGCTACCGCGTCATCGCCGTCGCCCGCAAGTCGACGCCGGAAGTGGAAGCCGCGGGCGCCGCGGCGAAGAACGGCGGGGGCGCGATTGAATTTCGCGCGTGCGATCTATCCGCCCTCGATCAGCTCGGCGCCTTCGTGCGCACGCTGCGCGCGGAATTCGGGCCGATCTACGGTCTCATCAACAATGCGGGCCTCGGCACCGGCGGCGTGCTCGGCAACATGCGCGATCAGGACATCGAGCGTCTCATCACGCTCAACACCATCTCGCCCATCATGCTGACCAAGTACGTCATGCGATCGATGATGACCGAACGCGCCGGACGCATCATCAACGTGGCCTCCGTGGTGGCGCTCACCGGCTATAGCGGGCTCTCGGTTTACAGCGCCACCAAGGCCTCCTTGGTGGGATTTACCCGCTCACTGTCGCGTGAAGCGGGACAGCTCGGCATCACGGTGAACGCCATCGCGCCGGGGTTCATCGACACCGAGATGACTGCCGAACTCACACCGGGGCAACGCGAACAAATCGCGCGGCGCAGTGCGCTGCGCCGGCTCGCCGACCCCATCGACGTGGCGCGCAGTGTCGAATTTCTACTGGGCGAGGGGGGGCGCAACATCACCGGCACCGTGCTCACCGTCGACGCCGGGAATATCGCATGACAGCCCGACGTTATTGCCTCATCACTGCGATTGGTGGGTACTAGATTCGGACTTTGCCGGCGGAGATTGCGGCGTACAGCGTGGCGTCGAGTGGCACGTAGCGTTGCGCGCGCGGATCGTCGAAGTAGAGCGGATCGTCGATGCGGGTGGGATCGAAGCCGGCCTTCACCAGGTCCTGCTTGCGTGGTTTGAACGTGCCGGTGGCCTCGAGTGCGGTCAGCAGTCGCAGGAACACGGGACGTGCGTAGCCCGGCAGGCGCTGCGCGACGTCGGCGCGGAAGGCCGCGAGATCAAAGGCGGCGGCATCCACCACGAGCGCGGCTGTGCCGGCGCGGCCGTCGGCGCCGGGGACACTGACGCCGTAGACCACGCCATCCAGCACGCCGCGGCATGCGGTGAGCGCGGTCAGCACTTCGGCGGTCGAGACGTTCTCGCCCTTCCACCTGTACGTTTCGCCGACGCGGTCGACGAAATAATAAAAGCCGCTGTCATCGCGGCGCATGAGATCGCCGGTGCGGTACCAACAGTCGCCCGCCTTGAACACATTGTGCAGCACCTTGCGGGCGGACGCCTCGGGGTCGGCGTAGCCTTCGAAGCGGCCGGCCCGCCCTTGATCTGTCCGTTCGGGGACCGCCCCTCCTTGGTTCGCCTGGCCTTGGTCGGAATGGGGAATCAAGCCCACCGCCTCGCCGATTTCATTCGGCTCGCAGCGCTCGCAAAAGCCCTCCGCGTTGCGCCAGGGTTCGCCGGCATCGACGTCGAATTTCAGCAAGGCCACGGGCAGCCGATGCGACAGAAACGACGGAATCTTGCCGATCGCCCCCGGGCGCCCTTCGCAGTTGTAGAGCGAGAAATTGCCTTCGGTGGAGGCGTAATACTCGAGAATGCGCGGAATTTTGAAGCGGTTCTGGAACACCTCCCAGACCTCGGGCCGCAGGCCGTTGCCGCACGCGATCCGCAGCTGATGGCGGGCTTCGTTGTCCCGCTGCGGCGCGTTCACGAGATAGCGGCAGAGCTCGCCGATGTACTGGAACAGCGTGCAGCGCTCAGCGCATACGTCGCGCCAGAAGTCCGACGCCGAGAAGCGCGCGCGAATCACCACCGCCCCGCCGCCGACCAGCGTGGCGCCGGTCGCCACCACGCCGCCGACGCTGTGGTAGAGCGGCAGGCAATTGAACATCCGATCCTGCGGCGTCGTATCGAGCAGCCCCGCGAACCACTGGCTCCATTGCATGATCCGGTAGTGGCTGACTTTCGCAGCCTTCGGCAAGCCGGTGGTGCCCGAGGTGTAGATATAGAGCGCGGTGGTATCGAGCGAGGGCGGCGCGCCCACTCCGGTCTCCAATGTCCCGGCCGGCGCGGCCGCGAGTTCGGGCTCGAGCGGCGCGATGTCCTCCGCACTCGCGCCGTAGACGCGGGCCGGCAGAGCCGCGGCAAGCTGCGCGCGCACCGCGCGAAGCCGCGGTGCAAGCTCGGCGCCGACGATCACGAGCTTGGGCATGACGATGTTGATCGAGTGCGCGAGCGCATCGCCCGCGAGATTCGAATTGATCAGCGCCACGGTCACGCCGATTCGCGAAAGCCCGAGCCACACCGCGAGATATTCGGCGCAATTCGGCATCAAGAGCGCGACCGCGTCCCCGCCCTGCAACCCGCGCGCCAATCCCCAGCGTGCATATTGATTGCAGCGCGCCGCGAGCGCCCGATAGGTGAGGGTGGCTTCGGCCGACACCAGCGCCGGCGCCGCGTCGAATTGCTGAGCCAGCCGGTCGATCAGCACCGGCAGTGTGATGCCGAGACTGTCGATGGATCCGGTCCGTCCCAGCGCCCGGATCCAGGCATCGCGGGCGAATTTCGCATTCGAATCGACGGCAGGTTTCATAGGAAGTGCGAACCGTACCACGACTGCCCGTTGGGTTCGAGTTACACTGCCTCGACTCATTTCACAAATTTGATCGAGCTATGAAGCGGGAAACGATCGCAATTCACGGCGGTTTCGACTCCGATCCGACCACCAAGGCCGTCGCCGTGCCGATTTACCAGACGGCGGCCTACTCCTTCGACAGCGCCGAGCACGGCGCCGCGCTCTTCAACCTGGAAGTCCCGGGCTACCGCTACACGCGGATCAGCAATCCGACCACCGACGTGCTCGAGGAGCGCGTCACGCAACTCGAAGGCGGAGTGGCGTCTTTGAGCGTGAGTTCCGGGCAAACGGCGCTCTACTATGCGGCCCTCAACGTCACCGAGATGGGCCGCAACATCGTCTCGGTGCCCCAGCTCTACGGCACCACGTACACGCTGTTTGCGCACATTCTGCCGAAGATGGGCGTCGAGGTGCGGTTCGCGAAGTCAGACCGCGCCGCCGATCTCGAGGCCTTGATCGATGACAATACCCGCGCCATTTTCTGCGAGACCGTCGGCAACCCCGCCGGGAACGTGTGCGACCTCGAGGCGCTCGCCGCAGTCGCGCACCGCCACCATATGCCCTTGCTCGTCGATAACACGGTCGCGACCCCGATATTGGTGCGCCCGGTCGAGTACGGCGCGGATGTCGTCATCCATTCGCTGACGAAATTCATGGGCGGCCACGGCACCACGCTCGGCGGAATCGTCGTCGATTGCGGCACCTTCTCGTGGAACGACCATGCGGCCCGCTATCCGATGTTCACCGAGCCGGATGAGTCCTACCACGGACTCGTGTACACGGAACATTATGGCCGCGCCGCTTTTATTGGCCGCTGCCGCAGCGTCTACCAGCGCACGATGGGGGCGGTGCTCTCACCGATGAACGCGTTTCTCCTGCTCCAAGGCATCGAAACCGTCGCGCTTCGGATCGACCGGCACGTCGAGAATGCGCGCAAGGTCGCCGAGTTCCTGCAAGGCCATGCGCGGGTGGAATCGGTTAATTTCGCGGGATTCGCCGACAATCCCTATCATCCCCTGGTGAAAAAATACCTGGGCGGCCGGGCCTGCTCGCTGATGACCTTCGAGATTCGCGGCGGCTTGCCGGGCGGCATGCGCTTCTATAATGCGCTCAAGCTCTTCAAACGCCTGGTGAATCTGGGCGATGCGAAATCGCTCGCCTGCCATCCGGCATCGACCACGCATCGGCAAATGACGCCGGCGGAACAACTGGCGGCGGGCGTGGGTCCCGGCAGCATCCGATTGAGCGTCGGCATCGAACATATCGACGACATTCTGGCTGACCTCGATCAGGCGCTCGAGCGATCCGCCGCATAACCTGTCGGTCGCATAATCTGTCGGTCGCAACACCATAGGGGCAACGTTGACTCAGAATTCACTGCCGGACCCCGTCCCGGCGTTATTCCCCGAGGCGGCGGAACGCCGCCGCGTCGGCGACCGGCTCGCGGACGAACTGGAACGGGCGTTGGTGCGAATTCAAGCGGGACCCGTGGCGCCGACCATCGACATTGGCGCGTTTCGCGAGGAACTCGGGCGTTACGGCTTCGACACCCCGCGCCCGCTCGAGGAGCTCCTGAGCTGGACGATCATGCGCATGCAGCACGGCATCGTGCAAATGGCGAATCCGCGCTATTTCGGGCTGTTCAATCCCGGCGCGAATTTCCCCTCGCAGTGTGCGGATCGCATCACCGGCCTGTTCAATCCCCAGCTCGCGAGTTCGGCGTCCTCGCCCGTGCCGGTGGAGCTCGAACGGCACGTCATCCGTGCGATCGCCCGCCGCGCGTCCATGGGCGATGAAGCGGGCGGGCATTTCGCGACCGGCGGCTCCGAGGCGAATTACACCTCCCTGCTCTGCGCACTGACGAGGGCGCATCCGCATTTCGCGGCCGAGGGCGTGCGCGCCTTTGCCGGACCGGTGAAGTTCTACACGTCCCGCGACTGCCACATTGCGTGGCTCAAGATCGCCCACCAGGCCGGCGTTGGCCGCTCATCGCTGCGGCTCGTCGACACGGACGGGCGCGGTCAAATGGATCCGGCGGCGCTGAAACGGGCCATTGCCGAGGACCGTGCCGCCGGCGCCGTGCCCGTCATGGTGGTGGCCACCGCCGGCACCACGGGCGGCGGCATGATCGATCCCCTGCATGAGTGCGCCGATATCGCGCGAGCCGAGAAACTCTGGTACCACGTCGATGCAGCCTGGGGCGGCGCGGCGCTGGCCTCGAATCGCTTGGCGCCCCTGCTGGCCGGAATCGAGCGGGCCGACTCGATCACGATCGACGCCCACAAATGGCTGGCCACGACCATGGGATGCGCGATTTTCATCACTCGCCACCCCCATTTGCTGTCGGAGGCGTTTCACGCCTCGACGAGTTTCATGCCGTCGAGTGTCGCGGGCGTCGATCCCTACCTCAACACCGTGCAGTGGTCGCGGCGCTTCTTGGGACTGCGATTGTTTCTCGCACTCGGGGCCGCCGGCTGGGAGGGCTTGGGCGCCCACGTGGAGCGGAGCGTCGAGGTCGTGGCGCGGATCAAGGAGCGGCTCATCGCCTCGGGCTGGAGCATCGCCAATGATTCGCCGCTGGCCGTGCTCGATGCCGTCCCGCCTGCGTATTTAGGCGATGTGCGGGCGCTCGTGCGCCGGGTCGTCGCCTCCGGCCGGGCGTGGGTCGCACCGACCACCTTCGAGGGCCGCGATGTGGTGCGCATTTGCGCCACGAACGGCGAGACCCGTCTCGAGGACGTGGACGCCCTCGTCGCCGCACTCAACGAACGCAGCAGCCTATCGGATTGAGGGGTGGGCGGATTGAGCGGCGGGCCCGCTAGCCGGATTTTCGCAGCGCGAGCGTGCGCGACACGAGCGCCTCGATCGACGCCAGGGAGTGAAAATTCTCGGGTGTGATATCCGACTGCGGAATGGCGATATCGAATTCGATCTCGACCGCGAGCATGAGGTTCACCATCTTCAGCGAACTGATCCCGAGGTCGCTCAACTGTTGCTCGAACGGAAATGGGGTGGGTACCGTCGCGTTCGACCCCAGCAGATTTTTCACGAGATCGACGAGCCGGTCGTCTATCGTTCCAGCGCCAAGCGAGTCCACTCGATACGTCTCCTCAAGGACAGCACGGATCATACCGTGTGCGCGGGGCCGTGTTGAGATCCGATTCTAAGAACTAGTGTCCTGACTCAGGGCACCAAACGTAGGCGGCATTTTACATATCATTTCAAAAGCGGAGTCGTTCGTCACGTACTTGAGCGGCCGCTTTCGCAAACTGCGGGGCAGTTAACAAAAGCGCGTCATAGTGTGAACTTATTTGTTGTTCGCCATCGGCGGTCTACGCATAATGCGCTCTCGCCAGCGAAAACCTCAAAACGGAAATGCCTCAACACGGAATGGTGAACTAGCCAATGGAACCCCTACGAGTGCCGGGCACCGCCCGGGTGATCAACGTCCATCACAATGACCTGACGGCTCGCGCACGCGCTGCGGCTGAGGTCGCGAAGGCCAACGCCAAGACCGTCGATGCCGAAGCGCGCTTCCCCGCCGAGTCCTTTGCGGAAATTCGCCGGCAGCGTTTGCTCGGCATCCAGGTGCCGCAGAGCCTGGGCGGCGAAGGCGCGAGCATCGCGGAAATCGCGGACGTCTGCTACATCTTGGGGCAGGCCTGCTCGTCCACCGCACTGATCTACGCCATGCATCAGATCAAGATGGCGTGCATCGTGCGGCATCACAAAGGCGCTGCCGCCCTCGAGCGGATTTTGAGCAAGATCGCCGGCGAACAGTTGCTGATGGCGTCCTCGACCACCGAGGGCCAGGCCGGCGGCAATGTGCGGTCGAGCGAAGCCGCCGTCGAGCGCGAAGGCGTTGAGATCACCTTGGAGCGCAAGGCCACGGTGATTTCCTATGCGGTCGAGGCGGATGGCGTCGTGACCACGGCGCGGCGTGCCGCCGACGCTGCGGGTTCGGACCAGGTGCTGTTGGTCCTTCTCAAATCCGACTACACGCTCGAGCGGCTGCAGATGTGGGATACCCTCGGCATGCGCGGCACGCACAGTGAGGGCTTCACGCTGCGCGCACGCGCGAGCGCCGAGCAGATCATGCCCGAGCCCTACGATCGCATTCATGCGCAGACCATGGTGCCCTTCGCGCACCTGCTGTGGGGTTCGGTGTGGGCCGGCATTGCCGCGGCCGCCACGGGCAAGGCTCAGGCCTTCATCCGCAACGCCGTGCGCGGGTCGAACGGCCAGATGCCTCCCGGCGCCGCGCACTTCACCCAGGCGGTGTCCTCGCTTCGGACCTTGCGCGGCGTGCTGGCGGCGAACCTGCGCAGCTACGAGGCCATCATGTCGGATGAGAAGGCGATCGCCGCCCTCGAGTTTCAGGCGCAGATCACCTTGACGAAGGTGCAGGCCTCGGAACTCGCGGTGGCGACGGTCTTGAGTTCTCTTCGCGCCTGCGGTTTGTCGGGATATCGGAACGACACCGAATTCACGATCGGCCGGCTGCTGCGCGATGTGCTGTCTGCGCCGCTCATGATCAACAACGACCGCATCCTGACCAATCTCGCCACGACGTCGCTGATGACGCCGTTACCAACTTCCATCAGTGGTTGAAACCTATATGTCTACCTCGAGCACTTCCGTATCCAACACGGCCGTCCAAGCGCCGGTCGATCCTCTCGCCCACCTCGCGGATGGTCTGTTTCGACCCATGGGCGTGGATGGCGTCTACGCACGTACCGCGCTCTACACCCACGTCGTCGAGCGCCTCGAAGCCTATATAACCAGCCAGCGCGATCCCAAAGCCGAAATCATGCGCTTCCCGCCGGTGATGAGCCGTAAGCAATTGGAAAAATCGGGGTACCTGAAGAGCTTCCCCAATCTGCTCGGGTGTGTGTGCGCGCTGCATGGCTCGGAGGCCTCAATCCGCGCCGCGGTGGATCGCCATGACAATGGCGGCGACTGGACCACCTCGGTGACCTCCTCCGATCTGGTGTTGTCCCCGGCGGCCTGCTATCCCGTGTATCCGATCGTCGCCGCCCGCGGCAAGCTCCCCGCCGGCGGCGCGCTGTTCGATATCGAAGCCGATGTGTTCCGGCACGAACCGTCGCGAAGTCTCGATCGCCTGCAATCCTTTCGGATGCGCGAGTTCGTGCGCATCGGCTCGCCCGAGGAAATCGTGGCGTTTCGCGAAAGCTGGATGGCGAAAGCGCCGCTGCTCGCGGCCGACCTGGGGCTGCCTTTCAATCTCGACGTCGCGAACGATCCGTTCTTCGGCCGCGTCGGCCAGGTGATGGCCGTCAGCCAGCGCCAGCAGGCGCTGAAGTTCGAACTGTTGATTCCCTATTATCCGGGAGCCTCGCCGACCGCCTGCATGAGTTTCAATTATCACCGCGACCATTTCGGCCAGGTATGGAGCATGCACGACGACAAGGGCGAGTTGGCGCACACGAGTTGCGTCGCCTTCGGAATCGACCGCCTCGCCGTGGCGCTGTTCGCGATTCATGGCCTGGATCTTGCCCGCTGGCCCGCGAGACCCAAGGCGGCGATGGCGCTGTAAAGGTCGAAGAAGGCGCTCATCGTGCCGCTCGACGCGCGCGTCAAACGGTTCCTCGATGCATTGGCGGCGGGCAACCCACCCGATGCCAGGAAGGCGACCGTCGCGGAGCGCCGCTCAGGGCTCGCGGAGCTGATGAAATTGGGCGGCCGCGAACCGGCGGTGGATCACATCGAAGATCGCACGCTGCCCGGGCCCGCCGGGCCTCTCGCCGTCAGAATCTATACGCCGCTCAACTCCCCCGGCGACACGCTCCCGGGCCTCGTGTACTTTCATGGCGGCGGCTTGGTGGCGGGTACCGTGGCGACTCACGACTCGATCGCGCGCGCGCTCGCGAACGCCGGCGGCTGCCGGGTGGTGTCGGTGGAATACCGGTTGGCGCCCGAACATCGCTTTCCCGCCGCGCTCGATGACGCATTGGCCGCCGTCAGGCACGTGGGCGCGCACGCCGCGGAGTTTGGCATCGACACCGGCCGGCTCGGTGTTTGCGGTGATTCGGCCGGCGGCACGCTTGCCGCGGCGACCTGTCAAACCGCGGCGCGAACCGGAAATCCGCGGCTGGTGCTGCAGGTATTGATCTGCCCGATTCTCGATTACGGCGGCTCGACCGCTTCCAAGCGCGACCTCGCGAGCGGATATCTGGTCGATCAAGCCACCCTGGAACACGACCTTGCTCACTATGTACCGGCGGGCATTGATCCGGCCAATCCGCGGATCTCACCGCTCCGTGCGGAGGATGTCGCCGGACAGCCGCGCACCCTGATTCACACCGCGGAATTCGATCCGCTGCGGGATGAGGGGCGGGATTATTTCGAACGCCTGACCCGCGCACGGGCCGAAGTGTCCTACACTTGCCATCCGGGTATGATTCATCTTTTCTATGGCCTCGGGGGAGTGATCCCCTACGCCCGGACCGCTCTCGAGCAGATCGGCGGCGAAATCCGGGCTGCGTTGGCCTGACCTTAAGGAGAGCACAGTGGCGGAACGCGTCGTTGCCGAACGCATGATCAAACAACTGCATGCGGCACGCTTGGCCGGGGATCTGCCCGGCCTGTGCCGCTTGTTCGCGGACCAGGGCCGGTTTGAAATCGTCGGTGCGAGCGCCGACAAGCCGATCGCCATCCGGGCGCAAACCTTGGCGGAATTTCGCCCCTGGCTCGCGATGATGGTCAAGGTGTTCAAGCTCAGCGACTACAGCCTGTTGTCGCTGGTGGTCGAATGGCCGCGGGCCACCGCGCACTGGCGCGTCGACATCTATTCCAAAGTCACGGGCGTCACGATTCCGACGGAACTGGTCGACCTGCTCGAACTGAGCGACGATCGGATCCTGACCTACACCGAATTCTTCGCACCGCGCTGAGCCCTTGGATCGGCGAAGACCCTGCTATGCCGGCGGACGAACCGCAATGGTTGAGGGTGGTGCGAGAACTGCGCGCCATCGCACAAACGGGTCTCGCTTTTTCGACCGATCGATTCGACCGGCAACGCTACGAGCGGCTGCGTGAGTTGACGGCGTCGCTCCTGGCGCTCAAGTCCGACGCCGACTCCGGCGTCATCTTGGGTCTGCTGCAGCAGGACATCGGCTACGGCACTCCCAAGGTCGACGTGCGCGGGGCGGCCTTCATCGATGGGCGGATACTCATGGTGCGTGAAGTCAGCGACGGCAAGTGGACGCTGCCCGGCGGCTGGGCCGACGTCAATCAAACGGCGGCCGAATGTGTGGTGCGGGAAATTGCCGAAGAGTCGGGTTTTCAAGCACGGGCCTTGAAGCTCGCGGCGGTGCGCGACTATCAAACACACAATCGGCCGGGGGCCGTGGACTCGATCTACAAAATGTTTTTTCTCTGCGAGATCACAGGAGGCGCCGCGCGTCCGAGCGAGGAAACCAGCGAGGTTGACTTCTTTTCGCGCGATGCCTTGCCGCCGCTGTCGGTGGGCCGCTCGACCGCCGCGCAAGTTTTGCGCATGTTCGAGCACCATGAGCGTCCGGAGCTTGCCGCGGACTTCGATTAACCGATTGATCCAAGATTGATCCGACTATTGCCGGATTCGATGGGTGCGCCGGCATATCAGCAGAATCTCATCCACGCGCTCCGTCGGGATCATCCCGGGCGACACCTCGAGCGGGGTTTGAATGCGCAATCCGAACTTCATGAACACTTTGTTGTACCACCACATGGCGTGCTCGCGAAAATGGTTGAGCCACCACATTCCCATGTCGAGCAGCCACGATGAACGCGGCTGCATCCCGAATGCGGCGCTGCCATCCACCTCGAAATGATGCTGCGCGAGTTTTGCCAGCAGCTGCGCAGGCTCATAGCGCCGCTTGTGTCCCACGAAATCATCAAAGCGATTCCAGCGCGCGGGATGCAGCGGGGTCGATAGAATGAGCGTCGCCCCGGAGCTGGCAACCCTCGAAAGCTCGGAAAGCACCCCATCATCGTCATCGACATGCTCGACGATATCGAGCGCGCACACCAGGTCGAAAGTCGCGTCCGCGAACGGTAGCGAGGCGGCCTGGCCCAGGATCACGTCGGCGCCGCGAGCCTGAAGCGCGGCGAGCGCCGGCGCGCTGATGTCGAGGAATTGAGTGCCCTCGAGCGGCAGTCGCGGCCTGAGTCCCGGCGCCACTTCCAATCGCCGGCCGGTCTTGGGCAGCAGGGACTGCACCAGCGGCCAGGTATTGAAGCGCTCGGGCTCGACGAGTTGAGCACCCGACCAAAGCAGGTCATAAAACCGGCGATTGTCGGCGAGCAGCTGAGGCGCGGAGCGCGTCTTGTTCAATTGCCTCGTGCCTGGAAGAAATATGGTTCTCAGTCTACTCGTTTGTGCGCACCCTCTGACTCGTCTAGACTTCGCCCGCCGCGGAGATAAAGCAATGGCTGATGACACCTTGCTGGCGATCGACCAGGGAACGAGTTCCACGCGAGCGATCGGCTTCTCCCTCGCCGGGGAGGTGCTCGCGACGGAACAGCAGAGCTTCGAGCAGATCTATCCGGCCGACGGCTGGGTGGAACACGATGCCGAGGTGATCTGGGCGACGGCGCTGTCGACCAGCCGCCAAGCATTGCAGCACCTGCGTGACCGGCAGCGGCACGTCGCCGCCATCGGCATCACCAACCAGCGGGAGACGACCATCCTCTGGGACCGGCGCAGCGGCGCTCCCATCCACAACGCCATCGTGTGGCAGGATCGGCGCACGGCAGACCGATGTCGGCAATTGGCGCGCGATCACGGCGAAACGGAAATGAGCCGCAAGACCGGGCTGCGCTTAGATCCGTATTTTTCGGCGACGAAAATTGCGTGGATTCTGGACCGCGTGCCGGGCGCACGCGAGGCGGCCAAGGCCGGCCGCATCGCGTTCGGCACGGTCGATAGTTTTCTGATGTGGCGGCTGACCGGGGGCCGGCTGCATCTGACCGATGCCACGAACGCGAGCCGGACGGCTCTCTACGATATCGGCAAGGGCCGCTGGGACGAGGCGCTGTGCGAGATGTTCGATGTGCCGATGAGCTGTCTGCCGGAGGTGCGCGACTGCGCCGGCGACTTCGGCGTCACCGACTCCGGCGTTCTCGGATCGGCGTTGCCGATCTGCGGAGTCGCCGGCGATCAACAAGCCGCCCTCATCGGCCAGGCATGCTTCGCGGTCGGCGACGTCAAGAGCACCTACGGCACGGGCGCCTTTTTGGTGCTCAACACGGGTGGGCAACTCGTGCCCTCGAAGAACCGCCTGCTCAGTACCATCGCGTATCGGCTGAACGGCGAGGTGACCTATGCCTTGGAAGGCTCCATCCTCTCGGCCGGAGCGGCCATTCAATGGCTGCGCGACGGTCTCGGGCTCATCTCCCGCGCCTCGGACGTGGAAGCCTTGGCCGCGTCATCCGCCGAGGGTGGTGGCGTCTACTTGGTGCCGGCCTTCACGGGATTGGGAGCGCCTTATTGGGACCCGGACGCGCGCGCTGCGATCATCGGCTTGACGCGCGCGTCGAGCCGCAGCGACATCGCGCGCGCGGCGCTCGATAGTGTGGCGTATCAGACCTACGATCTGCTCGACGCGATGGCGGCGGATGGCGAGCGGCCGACGACGCTCAAAGTCGACGGCGGCATGGCGCAGAACGATTCGTTCATGCAGCGCTTGGCGGATGTGCTCGGAATCCCCATACTGCGGCCGGCCAACCCTGAGTCCACGGCGTTCGGGGCCGCGTGCCTGGCGGGACTCGGCTGCGGCCGGTATCGCTCATTCGCGGACATCGCCGCCTTGAGCCGCGCCGACGCGCGCTTCGAGCCGCGATTGCGGGCCGTCGAACGCGATGCGCAAGTGGCCGGCTGGCGGCAGGCGCTCGAGCGAGTCAGAACAACCCGGAACTGAGGTCGTCGATCGCATGAGTTCGAAACATTACCGGCGGGTACTCGCCATCGATGTCGGCGGCAGCCATGTGAAGGCTCGCGTGTTCGGGCGCAAGGACATGCGCCAGTTCGAATCCGGGCCGACGCTCACGCCTCGTCAAATGGTCGCGGGCATCCACAAGCTCACGGGCGATTGGAATTACGACGCGGTCACGGTCGGCTATCCGGGAGTGGTTCTGCACGGCAAGATCATCGTCGAGCCGCACAATCTGGGGCCCGGTTGGGTCGGCTTCGATTTTCGCAAGGCGTTTGGCCGGCCCACCCACATCTTGAACGACGCCGCGATGCAGGCCATCGGCAGCTACGAGGGTGGCCGCATGCTGTATCTCGGCCTCGGCACGGGCTTAGGCTCCGCGCTGATCGTCGACGGCATCGTGGCGCCGATGGAGCTCGCGCATTTGTCATTCAAAAAGGGACGCACGTACGAGGATTACGTCGGCGCGCGGGGACTCGAGAGGCTCGGCGGAAAAAAATGGCGCCAGGCCGTCAAGGAGGTGGTCGAACAGCTCACGACCGTGCTGGAAGCCGACTACGTCGTCATCGGCGGCGGCAACGCCCGCAAATTGAAACGGCTGCCCAAAAATGCGCGCCTCGGCAGCAACGACTTTGCGTTCATCGGGGGATTTCGGGTGTGGCACCACGCGGAAAAACCGCCGGCGGCCGGCAAGGGTTATCAGCGCCGCATCACGATTCCGTAGGAACCCAGGGGACATGTGGTTTCGGTTCAGAGCCTTTGGGTTGCATCTGCTCGGCAGCATACTCGGCCTGTCGCTGATACTCGGTTCTCTCTATGTGGGATGGTACCGCTGGCCGGGCTGGTATTTGGCCGACGTCGCGCAAGTGGTCACGGTCATGACAGGCGTCGACCTCGTGCTCGGTCCGCTGTTGACCTTGGTCATCGCCAATCCGGGCAAACCGCGGCGTGAACTCACACGCGACATCGGAGTCATCGTCGCGGTGCAGCTGATCGCGCTGATCTATGGGGCGGCGTCGCTGTGGAACGGCAGGCCGCTGTACTACGCGTTTTCGGAGACTCAGTTGCAGCTCGTGCAAGCCTACGACATCAACGCCGGCGAGACCGCGCTCGCCCTGCGACAAAATGCCACCCTCGCCCCGCATTGGTACAGCTTGCCACGCTGGATTTGGGCACCTCTACCCGAAGATCCGGAGGAGAGCGCCAAGATCGTCGCCTCGGCGGTCGCCGGCGGCGACGATGTGATTTCGATGCCGCGCTATTTCAAGCGGTGGGAGGATGGCTTGCCGGCGCTGCGAACGCAACTGAAGAAGGTCGATGATCTCAGGTACTTCTCGGGTGCCGACAAGAAAGTCCTGAAGCAGAGTATGCAGGCCGCGGGACTCGCCACCGATCAATTGAATACCATGGTGCTGACGGGACGCGGAAAACCGCTGCTCGCCGTGTTCGATCGCAACAGCGCCACGATCACTGCGATCTTCAAGACCAGGTAGGCGAAGATCCACTCGCCGGCGCGAGCTGCGGCATCGCGGGTGCCGGGCATAACGCGGGCGCGGGCCAGCTAAAACGCGTAACTCAGTCCCGCGGTCGCGGTCCAATGCGGGAACAACTGATAGCCGCTCAAATTGCTGTACACCGGAAATTGCAGCACGCTGTATGCATGCAGTTGGGGGACGACCTGCGCCGTGAACCCCGGGCTCAAGTAGGCCACGGTCCCGGCGGTGTCGGTGGTATCGGCCAGTGCGCCTTGATCGGCGCTCTTGCGCGAGAGATTCAACTGCACTTGCGGTACAAAGAGGGCGTTCTTCTCATAGCGAAGCCCCAAGCTCGCCGTGGTCGTGTTTCCCGGTCGGAAGTCATTCCCCGGCTGGTCGAGCTTGTGCGACACGGCCGACTGGAACTGCACATTGGCGAAGGCATCGAAATTCTCGCTGACCGGCCGAAAGTAATACGCTCCCACGATGACGTCGGTGCTGCCGGTGCCCGCCTGCAAGCTCGCGTCGAGCGGCGTGCCCACATTCGGCCCGTCGTAGAAATTCACCGCCGTTCCATATTGGCCGGTCGGAAACTTTACGCCCAGTTGCAGCCCGAGGCTGTGCGTGGGCAGCAGCCCCTGATAATTGCCGATGAGCCGGATGTCGCCGAGGTTCGAAACGTGCGCGCCGCTGACTTGGGTTGGCGCGGTCTCCGCGGGCGTATACGGTGTCGGCTGCGTCCCATACGTGGTGTGGTCACGCACCACATAGGGCACCAGCAGATTGAAATTCCAATCCGCGTCGGGGCGGTAGCTCAACCCCAAAGTGTAGTAGCGATTGATGGTTTGCTTCTCAATTTCCCCGCCTCCCAAGTTCGGGTTCGACGGATTGTTGACGACGGGTGCCGGGCCGGTCGCGCCGGTGCCGGCGCGCAGTTCATCTTGATCGATGTACGTGTACTCGACGTTGACGCGCCATCCCGTGGCCGTCGAGTAGCCCATGGCGGCATCGGAATTGACGGTGCAGCCGCAGGTGGCGCAGGCCCGGCACGACAGCGGCGCTAGGAACGATCCGATGGCAAGAAACAGCGCCGCCAAGACTCTGCAATCCGCGGCGCGCGGGCGCTTGATTGAATGATTCATCGCAAAACTCCCGCGGCCGCTCCGGCGGCCGCATCGAACGACGATGCAATGGCCGATCGCTCGCAGCGGCGGCACCGCGGCGAGCGATCGGCGGATCGATGTCAGTTCAAGCGGGAGAGGGAGGGCCGCGAGGCAGATGCGCGCGCGGGGGTCGCGCCCTCGAGCGCGGCGCATCGAGGGCGGTCAGGGGTTCCGAGACAGCAGGCGCCGACGGTTCGAACGCGGGGAGCAAAGAAATCGGTCCCGCGGCGGGTGCGCTGCCAAAGGGGCAGTTCTCGAAATGCGTGTGGGATCCGCCGGGCGATTGCGCGTGGTGGTGGTGCAGGTGAGCGCCGAGCGTGAGCGCTGCATCGGCCGCAGGACATAATTCCAATAAAAACGGGGTCCCGCTCGCCGGCATGAAGCCGACCGGCACGTAGGCGCGAAACAGCAGCAGGGCCAGCAGGACGCTGGTCAATGAATGCTGCCGACGCCGGCGGTATGTTAAAGAGCTTTTCCCCATGGCAGTGAGCTCACGATGCCAGAGCGCGATGCTGTTCGCCAGCGCGGAACACTTGTCACGCGCAACGTGTTCGCAACCGCAACATGATTGCAACACCGAATCTCTTGACAAACCAATTGCCCCTAGTAATCTACGCGGCCCTCTTGCCGCCGCGTGCGGCAAGCCGCCGAACGGAGAAGGCCATGACCCCCGGGTCACTGCATACAACGACGAGTAGACATCAAGTGAAGTGACAGCTTCGGGTCAAGGCTCGAAGCGCAATGCTTTGAGCCGGTCGGCCGCGTCATCGCGACGAAGCAGCCCCTGGCGAATTTTTCACAGGGGCTTTTTGCTGCCATGAACATCGAGATGAAGGGATTGAAATTGGACTTGGAGACCCTCGCGGACGGCCTTGACGGCCTGCCGGCATACGTCGCGTTACGCGGCGATTTGTCTAATCCGGGGGACACGATACTCAAACTGCGCATGCTTCAGTCCTTCGACCGAGGCGCGGCACGCTACGCCATTCAGCGGACGGTGCGGTGCGCGGTGCGCCGGCCCCTGGAAGACCTCTTCGATGATCTGGCGCTGCGCGCCAATCTTCTCGCTCAACGACTCGACAAGGCGTCCCTGCTCTTGGACGGACCGGGCGTGTTCGTCGTCGTCGAGGGTCGCCGAAAAATCGACTATAGTTCGTGCCACTTCCGGATCTGGGCGGATAGTGTTGCCCGACTGGATGAGATCAGGGTGACGCTCTTAGGGTTGGTCGGCGAGCAGCTGCTGCGTCGCGAGATGTTTACCATCGATTGGAACTTCTCCACGCAGGTGGGTCTCTCGAGCGCGTCGTTCGACGAAATCGCCGATACGGCGCCCTTCAGCGAGGCGTACCCGACTTTGCCTGAACCGCTCGCGGAATTCATCGCCCGTTACCTTGCGTCCCCCGAAACCGTACTGATCCTTCAGGGACCGCCCGGCACCGGCAAGACGCGTCTGGTGCGCGCCATTCTGGCGGCGATGTCGGCGCGCAAGGAGGACAGCGCCAAGGTGCTCTACACGGCGGACATGCGCGCGCTCGAGAACGACGAAATTTTCGTCGATTTTCTCACCGGCAGCCATGACGCGTTCGTGATCGAAGATGCGGATCACCTGCTGATGGCCCGCGCCAACGGCAATGTGGACCTGCACCGCTTCCTGGCGGTCGCGGACGGCGTGGTGCGCGCCCAAGGGCGCAAGATCATCTTTACGACGAATTTGCCGAATGTCGGCGACATCGACGATGCCCTGGTGCGGCCGGGGCGCTGCTTTGCCACGGTGCGCACCCGGGCGCTCGAGCGAGGCGAAGCGGAGTCGCTCCTCCGCAGACTCGCCGCGACGGTCACCACGCTGCCGGCGGGGGTTCGCTCGATTACACTCGCTGAGCTATACCGACTCGTAGAGGTAGAGTCATGAGAGGCCGTCAGGAAGGGAACCATTTCGCGTTTGAAATGTGACGTCAATCTCCCTGCGCTTGGAGTATTCTTAACGTCCGATCCGCCCCGTGCACGCCAACCGCGAAGGCAAAAAGAATGGCAGACGTTCTTCCCGGTGTTTCGAGCCTCCGACGCGTGCAGTCTTCGTTCTCCCC
>Ga0181537_10001047_pt1 | contig 25817 bp, 22 predicted proteins | sample PEATcosm2014_Bin_39_FD_119765 | JGI IMG/M metagenome (GOLD analysis project Ga0181537, IMG submission 119765) | Peatland microbial communities from MTU Mesocosm Facility, Houghton, MI, USA - PEATcosm2014_Bin23_10_metaG | ecosystem: Environmental > Terrestrial > Soil > Wetlands > Peat | place...
AGCAGTTCAAGGAAGGCGCCGACTTCATCAAGATTTATGAGACCGGCGCGGATTCGCTTCGCGACGGAAAACTCTCAACTCCGTTTCAGTACACCGAACCCCAACTCGAAGCGGCGGTAAAAGAAGCCGCGCGCGTCGGCCGGCGCGTCGCCGTGCACGCCACCGGAGAGCCAGGAACCCTTTACGCCGCGCAGGCCGGCGTGGCGTCAATTGATCACGCCAATCAACTCGGCGACGAGACCATGCGGCTGATGAAGGAAAAGCAAATCTTCGCCGTTCCCACGTTTACCATCTTTGAATATTTTGCCGAGCATGCCTCCACGCCAGCGCAAGGCGCGCACGAGCGTGGGATGCTCGAAGCGAAAGTGCAGGAATTCAAGAAGCAGGTCGCGGCCGGCGTGCCCTTGGCCGTAGGCTCCGACGTAGGTCCGTTTCCCCACGGCACGCAGGCCCGCGAGTTGGTGCTGATGGTGAAATTTGGCATGTCGCCTCTGGCCGTGCTGCAAGCGGATCTGCTGAACGGCGCGAAGCTCCTCGGCTGGGACGGCCACATCGGCGCCCTGGAACCCGGCTATTTCGCGGACGTGATCGCGGTGCCGGGCGATCCGCTGCAAGACATCAGCGCTCTCGAAAACGTCGGATTCGTGATGAAGGCCGGAATTGTTTACAAAAAATGAGCGCACAGTCCCAAAACGGTAAATCACCGGCGTAAGTGCAAGACATTGCACATTGGGACTGCGCTTCTCATTAGAAATTGAAGCCAACTGTTTAATTATCAGCAGTTTGCCGCCGCTCTAATGTTTTTCTGCGTGGCCGCCTGCTTGCCCCCTTCACAGTGCCACGCCGTCCGCGGCGGGCGCCTATGACCTTCCGGAAAGCATCTACACCGAGATTCCTAACATCGAGCGCTGGATTGGTCATGCTAGGGCTGGCTATGGCCGCAGGCTCCTGTCCGGCTTTGCAAGCGCAAGCTTTAGTCGCGTCCGCGCCGCTGCCAGGTGCGCCTACCCCGTCGGTGGCTCCCGCCGATCCGGTGGTTCCGAAATCGATGGCCGTCACGCCAGTCGCCATCGCGCCGTCGCGCGGGAACCTCGAGCACAAATTCTGGGACAATCAGAATCGCGCATTACTCGCGGCGGCAGCGGCTCTGAACGGCGCGGACTTCGCTGTAACTCGCGCCAACCTGCAGAGCGGCGGACAGGAACTCAATCCAATCGTCCGCGTCTTCGGACGCTCTTCGGCAGGCTTGGCGGTGAACTTTGCAGGAGAGACCGCTGGGGTTATCGGCCTCAGCTACTTCTTCCACAAAACCGGCCATCACAAATTGGAACGCGCTGTTTCCGTGATCAACATCGGCAGCTCGGCCGGCGCCGTAACCTACGGTCTGCTGCACCGCTAAGCGATCGCCAGAAACGCCAGCGCCGACCGCCGCGATCCGCAAGACATCCGACTGGAAACCCGAATAGAGGCTACCGCAATACACTACTATGCGGGTAGTATTGCTCGGCTATACTACCCTGCATCTGGTGGAGTAGAGGAAGGAAAAAGGCTATGAAAATCGCAAACGACGTCACCGAGTTGATTGGCCACACGCCGCTAGTGCGGCTGAACAAAGTCACCCAGGGTTGCGTCGCCGAAGTTGTGGCCAAGCTCGAGAGCCAGAATCCGCTGGCCAGCGTGAAAGACCGCATCGGCGTCAGCATGATCGCCGAGGCCGAGCGCCAGGGCAAAATCCATCCCGGCAAGACCGTGCTCATTGAGCCGACCAGCGGGAACACCGGCATCGGCCTCGCGTTCGTCGCCGCCGTGAAGGGCTACAAACTGATTCTCACCATGCCCGACACTATGAGCCTGGAACGCCGCGTCCTGCTGCTTGCCTTCGGCGCGGAAATCATTCTCACGCCCGGCCCGCGCGGCATGACCGGAGCCATTCTCAAGGCCAAAGAAATTCTGGCCAGCACTCCCGGCGCCTACATGTTGCAACAGTTCGACAACCCCGCCAACCCCAAGATTCACTTTGAAACGACCGGCCCGGAGATCTGGGAAGACACCGACGGCCGCGTCGACATTCTGATTTCCGGTGTGGGCACCGGCGGCACCATCACTGGAATTTGCCAGTACATCAAGCCGAAGAAGCCGTCGTTCAAAGCGATCGCGGTTGAGCCCGCCGACAGTCCGGTCCTCTCCGGCGGCAAACCGTCTCCCCATAAAATTCAGGGCATCGGCGCCGGGTTTGTTCCCAGCATCCTGCGCACCGACTACATCGACGAAATCATTACCGTGTCCAATGACGATGCCATCGTCATGGCGCGCCGGCTTCCGCTCGAAGAGGGACTTTTTGTCGGCATCTCCTCTGGGGCGGCAGTGGTGGCAGCTCTGAAAGTGGCGCGGCGCGCGGAGAATGCGGGTAAGCTGATCGTGGTGATTCTGCCGTCTTTCGGGGAACGCTACTTGAGCAGTATTCTGTTTCAGGAACTGCGGGACAAGGCTTTACAGATTCCTACGGCCGCGCTACCGGCGTGATTCGCAGTTCTAAAACCTCATGCCGCACCTGCTGGCGCTAATTCGCGAAGACGTGGCCAACGTGATGGAGCACGATCCCGCGGCCAAGTCCCGCCTTGAGGTTTATCTTTGCTACTCCGGACTGCATGCGGTCTGGTTCTATCGGATGAATCACTGGCTGTGGAACCACGGTCTGCTTCTGGCGGGGCGATGGCTGTCGCAGTGCGCCCGCCTGCTGACCGGAATCGAAATCCATCCCGGGGCGAAGATCGGACGGCGATTGTTTATCGATCACGGCATGGGCGCGGTGATCGGGGAGACCGCAATCGTTGGCGATGACGTGACTCTCTATCAAGGCGTGACTTTGGGCGGCACTGGCAAAGAACTCGGCAAGCGCCATCCTACGATCGAAGATGGCGTGGTCGTGGGCGATGGCGCGAAAATTCTCGGCAACATCACGGTCGGGAAAAACTGCCGCATTGGCGCGGGCTCGGTTGTGCTGCGCAACGTGCCAGCCGATTCCACCGTGGTCGGAGTGCCCGGCCACATCATCTTCCGCGAAGGCAAACGCGTGGTGATTACCGATCCTAAACAGATCAACGACCCGCTCTCGGAAGCGCTGGCCTCGGTGATGACGGAAGTGAATAAACTCCGCGAAAGAATGCAGCAACTCGAAGGTTCGGCGGCCATTCATGAGCCGCTATCGGAGTCGCTGCAGCGCATCATGGAAGACATTGATTACCAGATATAGGATTACTGGATATGGAACTACAGTTCTAGCGCGGTCGAACCCGAAGAGGATCATGCCTCTTGTCCTGACTTCTCGGCCAATTCCACGCTGAGTTCCGCATCCAGTTGGTCATACGCGAGGTTCTGCACCTGCCAGGCCCGCCGTGTCCAAATCGCCCAGGCCAGCCCCACGCCATACACGGCCAGCCCAATCGCCACTTGTTCCACCAGCTGCAGCAAGTGGTGAGGCACGAACCAGCGCCGCATCAGCAACAGGGCTGCGACCAGCGGAACGGTCAAGCCGAGCGGCAGCAAGAACGAATGCCGCACATATTCGAGCAAACGAAGCTTGAGCAGGCGGCAGAGATGATAGGGCAGAAAGAACAACACAGTGCACGACAGCGGGATCGCCGTGCCCAGCGCGTCGCCCATGATCCCGTACTTACGCACCAGAATCACGCTCAGCACCAGGTTGGCAATCCCTTCGCCCAGCGTCCATTTAGCCAGCGTCTGGTGTTTGCCCATGCCGAATAAAACTCGCGGCGAGGCCGCCTGCATCACCAGCAGCGTTGAGGGAATCAACAGGATCAGCAGAATCGGATAACTCGTCGATATGTAGCGCGCTCCCACCCAGGCTTCAATGATGGACTTGCCCAAGAGGATGAGAATTGCCGCGATCGGTAAGATCACCAGCGCGCACATGCGATTTCCCGTAACAAAAATTTGCCGCAGCCGCCGCGAATCCTTGACCGCGTCCGACTGGCTGGCCATGGGCACAAAAATCTGCGCCATGGTGTAGACCACCTCGCCCGCATAGTCGACCAGGCGCGACCCGATGGTGAAGTAGGTAACCGCCGCCGCGGAAACAAATGCGCCAATCACCAGTGCGTCCGTCTTGAACCGCAACCGCGACGCCACAATAATCAGAAACGTGGTTCCACCGTAAGTCGCGATCTGCCGCAGGCTCGCCAGGCTCACGTATTGTTGTCCCAGGCGCAGGCGTAAATGCCGGAATACCGCCGCGGCATTGATCAATCCCCCCACCAGCGGCAGCCCCACGGTGATGAATGCCAGGGTCAGCAGCCCACGCCCATGGCTCAAGGCGACCACAATCAGCAGCGCGCGCAGCAGGGTCGTGCTGATGTTGGTGAAATTTAAAAGATAGAAGCGCTGCAGTCCTTCCAGGATGCCGCCGAACAGGCCAAACGGAAATCCCAGCGAAACCGCCGCTCCCACCATCAGCAGCAGCCAGCGCGCCGTAACTTCGAACTGCGGGGAAACGCCTTTGATGGTGTGCACGAAGAGCGCGGCCACCAGTGTAATTACCATGGCCACCGCACCGATGCAGCTGTAGCTGAACAGCGCCGTATTTACCAGCCGGTTCAGTTCTTCCTGGTCGTTGGTCGCGGTGTACTTGGAGACATAACGCACGATCGACGATCGAATGCCCAAGTCGAACAGCCCGTAGTATCCGGTGATCGAGAAAATGATCACCCAGATACCAAAGGCTTCATCCCCCAGGCGGTGAATGATGAAGGGCGAGAGAAAAACTCCCACCAGCACATTCACTCCCAGGGCGAACCAGCTCGACCCGACATTCTTAAGGATTTGGCCCTTGTCGAATTTCATGAATCCGGTGCACCGACCCGGCTGAGGTAACCGCTTAAGTAGAGTAGTGGAAGCGCGCGGCGCAGGCAAAGTACTCAACCACACCTGCCTCGCATTTCGCCGCCTTCGCCGTGAGATTTCGGCCCCCTCTAGCATCGGGCAGACCCTTGGCCTGATGCTGCGGCGAGGCCCCGTAGCCTCTTTGACAAAAGCCTCTACATTATTTAATGTTCCGTTGCGTAAACGTTCACGAAGATGGGTTTGCCGGCGTGATTGGTAGCGTTTCAGACTCTCCGTTTTTCCCCTCATGCTGCTGAAGACACTGCGCGAAGAGGTGCTCGAAGCGAATCTGGAATTGGTCCGCCGCGGCCTCGTCCTTTACACCTTCGGCAATGCCAGCGGCATCGATCGCAGCCAGGCGCTCGTTGCCATCAAGCCCAGCGGTGTTCCCTATGAGAAGCTCACGGCGGAGCACATTGTGATCTCCGATCTCGCGGGCAACATCGTGGACGGAACTCTTCGGCCTTCTTCTGACCTCGCCACCCATCTCGAGTTGTACAAACATTTCCCTAACATCGGCGGAGTCGCGCACACCCATTCCGAATTCGCCACCGCGTGGGCGCAAGCCGAGACGCCGATTCCGTGTTTCGGCACCACGCACGCCGACTCTTTTCACGGCCCCATTCCCGTGACCGAGCGCCTGACCGTATCTGAGATTGAAGGTGACTACGAACTCGAAACCGGCGCGGCCATCTGCCGCGTATTTTCGAAAGTCGATCCCGACTCGATCCCGGCCGTGCTGGTCGCCGGGCACGCTCCGTTCTGCTGGGGCGGGAACGCCGCCGAAGCCGCCCATCATGCGGTTATTCTGGAATACGTAGCCCGCATGGCGAGCCACACGCTTTCGATCAATGCCGAATCCCGGCCGCTCGCCCGCGAACTGCACGACAAACATTTTCTGCGCAAGCACGGCCGCAACGCCTACTACGGACAGGTAAAGACTCAATGACTCTCGCCTTCTTTGCATCGAGTTCCTCCAGCCTGGTTCATCTCCACCCGGTGGACATGGTCATTATCGTTTTCTACTTTGCCCTGGTGCTCGCCATCGGGTTCTATCTCAAGGGCAAGGCGAACACTGGCGAAGACTTTTTCATGGCGGGACGGGAGATGACGGCTTGGGTCGCCGGGCTCAGTTTTCTCTCGGCCAATCTGGGAGCGCTGGAATTGATGGGCTGGGCCGGCTCGACCTACCAGTACGGCATTCTGGCGACGCACTGGTACTGGATCGGCGCCATTCCCGCGATGCTTTTTCTGGCGCTGGTGATGATGCCGTTTTATTACATTTCGAAGACCCATTCAGTGCCGGGATATTTGAAGCTGCGTTTCGGCGAACCGGCCCGCGCGCTGTCCGCCATTTCGTTCGCCTTCATGACGGTGCTGATGAGCGGCGTCAACATGTTCGCCATGGCCAAAGTCATGCAGATCGTGCTGGGATGGGACCTCAACTTCAGCATCTGGGTGTCGTCGCTCACGGTCGCGGTTTATGTAACGCTGGGAGGATTGCGCTCAGCCATTTTCAATGAGGTCCTGCAGTTCTTTCTCATTTGGGCGGGAGCCTTGCTGATTCCAATCCTGGGGCTTTACGAAGCCGGAGGTTGGAGCAACCTGAAGGTGCTGATCACGCAGAGAGCGTCGGCACAGTATGTCCACCTCTGGGCGGGCCTGGGGTCGTTTACTACCAACCCCATGGGAATTCACTGGACCGGCATGGTGTTTGGATTGGGGGCGGTGATTTCGATGGGCTACTGGACCACGGATTTTCTGGTGGTGCAGCGCCTGCTGGCCGCGAAAGATATGCGCAGCGCGGAGTTGGCGCCGATCATCGGCGCCGGATTCAAGATGCTGGTCCCGATCATCGTGATCCTGCCTGGGTTGCTTGGCCTGGGCTTGCTGCCGATGCACCTGCTTCCTGAATCGGAAGCGGTGGCCGTGCACGGCTATAGCTATAACGACGTTCTTCCTTTGATGCTGGCTCGTTATTGCGGGCCGGGCTTGCTCGGTCTCGGAATTACGGCGCTGATTGCCGGTTTTATGTCGGGCATGGCGGGAAACGTGAGCGCCTTCACTACTGTTTGGACGTATGACATTTACCGGCCACTGATCAATAGCAAGGGCAGCGACCATCATTATGTGAACATGGGGCGGTGGACGACCGTGATCGGCGTGCTGATCAGCGTGGGCACGGCGTACCTGGTGATGCGATCGGCCAGTATCATGGACTACGTGCAGGCGTTGTTCAGCTTCTTCATCGCACCCTTGTTCGGAACGGTTGTCCTCGGCATGCTGTGGAAACGGGCAACCGGCGCCGGCGGATTCTGGGGACTGCTGTGCGGGACGATCTCTTCGGTCAGCATGTGGGCGTGGGTGAAGATCGATCCGACGGCGCTTCGATATGTGGCGCTTTCTCCCAATGCGAAAGCCCTGGCGCAGGACATGTATCAGGCGCTGTGGTCGTTCATCGTGTGTGTGACGGTAACCGTGGTGGTGAGTCTCGCCACTAAGCCCATGGCTGAAAGCACGTTGCATGGCTTGGTTTACGGGGAGACGGCCATTCCTCCGATCGAAAATGTGCCGATGTATAAGACGCCGGTTTTCTGGGCGGTGATTGTGGCCGTGATCTTTGTGATTCTCAACATTATTTTCTGGTAGGCGGAGCTTATGACAACAGGAAGTTCGGTTTCGATCTGGTTCTTCATCGGCCTTTCACTGCTGGTGAACGGTCTGCTAATTCTGGGTGCGGGATTATATGAGTACGCGAATCCGCCGGCTCCGGAAATGCAAGTGGTGCTCTTTCGATTGCACGCCGGAGTTTGGTGGGGCGGACTGCTGGCGCTGATTGGTGGCGTGTATTGCTGGAAGTATGCGCCCTCGCGCGCGCGGTAACGGAGCGAACAGCATTTTGAATTGGAATTCGGGAGATTTATGACTGAAAAGAAAATGACCATGGGCGTGATCATCGGGAATCGCGGATTCTTTCCCGGCGAATTGGCGAAGTCCGGCCGCGAAGAAATGATCCAGGCGTTAGCTAAGGCTGGCATGGACAGCGTGGTGCTCGGTCCAGACGACAGCAAGTACGGCGCCGTCGAGACTCACGAGGAAGCCAAGCGATGCGCGGCTTTATTTCGGAAGAATAGCGACCGGCTCGATGGAGTCATCGTTTCGCTGCCCAACTTCGGCGACGAGCGTGCGATCGCCGACACGCTACGGCTCGCTCGCCTCGACGTCCCTGTTCTCGTCCAGGCCACCCCGGACGACGCGAAGAAGATGACCATCCTGCATCGCCGCGACAGCTTCTGCGGAAAAATGTCGGCCTGCAACAATCTGCGGCAATACGGCATTCCTTATTCGTTGACCAAGCTGCACACCGTCAGCCCAGACTCAGACGATTTCAGAAACGATCTCGCGTGGTTCGCCGCCGTCTGCCGCGTGGCCAACGGCATGCGCAACCTGCGCGTCGGTAGCATCGGAGCGCGTCCGACTGCGTTCAATACTGTGCGCTACAGCGAAAAGCTTCTCGAAGCCCATGGCATTTCCACGGAGACGCTCGATCTCTCAGAGGTTTTTGGCCGCATTGCCAAGTTGAAAGACGATCACGCCGGAGTTCAGGCGAAGCTTGCCGCAATTCATAAGTACGTCACCACCAGCGGCGTCCCAGACGCGGCTCTGGTCAAAATGGCCAAGCTCGGCTACGTGATCGATGACTGGATGACGCAGACCGACGTCAAGATCAGCGCTGTGCAGTGTTGGACTTCGATGGAAGAATATTTCGGCGTCGTGCCCTGCACCATTATGAGCATGATGAGCAACAACCTGATTCCGGCTGCCTGCGAGGTCGATGTCTGCGGCACGCTGAGTATGTACGCTCTGGCGCTGGCCTCGGAAACTCCCAGCGCTCTGCTCGACTGGAACAACAACTACGGCGACGATCCCAACAAAGCCGTCTGCTTCCATTGCAGTAACCTGCCCAAGCATTTCTTCCAGGATGTCCGCATGGATTTCCAGGAAATCATTGCCGGCACCGTCGGCAAAGAGAATACATTCGGCACCGTCGTCGGCCGCGTGAAGCCCGGCGCGATGAGCTTTGCGCGCTTCTCCACCGATGACACCGCGGGAGTCATTCGCGGCTACGTGGGCGAAGGTTCTTTCACCAGCGATGCGCTCAATACTTTCGGCGGCGTAGGCGTGGTGCAGATCGCCGAACTGCAGAAGCTGCTGCATTACATCTGCGAGAACGGATTCGAACATCACGTCGCGGCCAACTTCTCCACCACAGCCGCCGCCGTGCACGAAGCCGCCATTCGCTACCTGGGCTGGCAGATGCACTGGCACGGCAACTAGAAATACTCTGTCATTCCGGCCCGAACGGATTGCCGGCACGGAAGGGTTTGTCATTCCCGACCGGTGGCTGAGCGCAGCGCAGGAACCTGCTGTTTCTCGCGCTCATTCGCGAGTTATCGGCGAACACCATTCGCACACTCATGAGACCCTAGCCCATGGCCATTGTCGCAGGAGTAGATTTCGGCACGCTCAGCGTGCGAGTTTCAATCGTGGACAGCGAGCGCGGCCTGCTCGCTTCCGCAATCTCAGAATATCCCCTGCATCGCAAGCGCGGGGGGACCGAGTACGATCCAGATTTCGCCACCCAGTCGCACGCAGATCACATGCGCGCCCTCGCCGAAGCCACGCGGCAGGCCGTGCGCTCGGCCGGAATCAGCGGAGATCAGGTGCAGTCGATTGCGCTCGATACCACCGGCTCCAGCGTGATTCCCGTCGGCGAGGGGATGCTTCCGCTGGATGATTACTACCTGTGGTGTGATCACCGCGCCAAGCAGGAGGCCGCGCAGATCACGGAACTCGCCCGCCAGGAAAATCTGGAAGCGATTCAATGGTGCGGCGGCGTCTACTCCTCGGAATGGGGATTCGCCAAGCTGCTGCACTGGTTGCGGCACAATCCCGAAAAGCGCGCGAAGTTCGTCAGCGCGTTTGAGCACTGCGACATGGTCGCGGCCACGCTCTGCGGAATCACCGACGCGAAGCGGGTGAAGCGCAGCGTCTGTGCCATGGGCCACAAGTGGATGTGGAATGCCGCGCTGGGCGGCCTTCCCCCGGAGAGCTTCCTTGCGAAGGTTGACCCGCTGCTCGCCGGCGTGCGGGCGAAACTCGACGGCGAATACGCCACGTCCGACCAGATTGCCGGAACGCTGGCTCCGCAATGGGCTGAGAAGCTTGGCCTGCGCGCGGGCATTCCAATTCCCGTCGGCGCCTTCGACGCACATTGGGACGCCATCGGCGCGGGCGCAAAAAAAGGCGACGTCGTCAACGTGGTGGGCACTTCGACCTGCATCATCGGCTACGCGACCAAGGCGCAGTTGATTCCCGGCGTGTGCGGGGTCGTGCCCGGCAGCGTGCATCCGCGGTTTACCGGGATTGAGGCCGGCCTCTCGGCCACGGGAGACATTTTCAGCGCGATCGCGCGCCGGGCCAACACCACCGTCGAAGAGCTAAGCAAAGGGCTGTCGAATTATCGCGCGGGCCAGACCGGACTGCTGCGCATGACCTGGGACAATGGCGACCGCACCGTACTCGTGAACCCCAACCTCGGCGGCATGACGCTGGGATGGAACCTGCTGCATACCGCGCAGGACGAGCTATTCGCGGCGATCGAAGGGACCGCATTTCATACCCGCGTGATTCTCGATCGCATGAGTGAATACGGCGCGCCCACGCACCGCGTCATCAACGGCGGCGGAATTCCACAGAGCAACCCCGTGCTGAATCAGGTGTATGCGAATGTGCTCGGACGTCCGGTGCTGGTGCCGAGCGGAAAAGTGACGGGTCTTGGTGCGGCGATCTTCGCCTTCCTGGCAGCGGGAAGCTTCCAGACCCTTGAAGACGCGCAGGCAAGCGTTTGCCCGTCCCACACCGTTTACCAGCCGCAGGCGGAGACGCAGGATGTGTACCGCGATCTCTACGAACTCTATCGCAAGATTTATTTCGAGTTTGGCCGGCCGGAAGGATCAGCATTCGGCGGCGTGCTGCCGAAGTTGATTCAGATTGCGCGGGGATGATTCCCTTCGCTTCTACACCCGCGCCTCGCTAACCTCCCGCAATAGCCCCGACAATCAGGAACGGTTCTTTCCCCGACGCGACCGCCTCGGGCAGCGGTGAATCCGGCGGCTCGTGGGAAAGATCTTCCTGGCAGGCAAAGAATCGCAGGAAGGCCCGGCGCTGTTGTGTGTCGTGATCGCGAATAGTGCCGCGCAGCATGGGATAGCGCGCCTCGAGCGCCTCGAGCACCGTGCGCTGCGTGACCAGACCTTCGACCTCAAGTTCGACCTCACGGCCGACATGCGCCAGCGTCCGAAGGTGTTGCGGAAGTTCGACTCGGATCATGTTCCAATAAACGGGCGGGAGTCCAAATTCATTTTAGGCAATGCCACTCTCAGAGCGTGACTCGCCTTAGCTCGTTCACGCCTCTGTGAAGAGAATCTACGCAGTGTCCAGGCAAGTGAGCGTTCGGCCGCGTCCACTGAAACAGTGCTTCCGCTGCTTTTGGAACTAATTCATTCCAGTCGAGGCTCCTGTCTTTGTAATCCGTCGCTTCATCTACGCGATGTTCGTTGAGGCAAAGAATCCAAGTCTCCACGTTACGCTTCGGAACCAAGCGTGCGACCGATTCGTCGTCCTGGAGGGCTGGGCTTCCAGCTTCTCTCAACGCCTGTGCCAATTGAGCAAGTCTCTCGTCAACAGTGTGGGCGTCTGCGTCGATCATAACGATTAGGGCAGTTGCAGCTCTGGCGCTGCGGTGACGATACGCGCTGACTTCCTTAGCGAAGCGAGCTCGGACCGACTGCTCGGCACTCCCTTTGCCCGATGGAAATGGAACAATCGTCATCTGATGTTGTTCCATTCCCCGCCTTCGCAAATACCTGCGAACAAGCATTTCGTGTCGCTCATCCTCTACCAGGACAATCACTAGAGACGGTTTAGGCATCCTCCCAGCCCCTAGCAATTAACTCCGACGGCTGTAAATCTCCTTTAGGATCGGACCTGAATCTCTCGGTTCGAACGTGGCCGTTGTTCTCGCGGAAGAATCTCAGCCCATGGCGCGAAGCCCACTGATTGAGGATTTCGGGATGATGGGAGATCAGAATGAGCTGTCCGTGGTAATCCTCAATTGCTTCTTCGGCCGCCTTGAGCCATGGTTGTACCTCGCGCAACGCGATGAAATTATCGGGCTCGTCGATGAACACAGTGCTTCCCTTGGCCACTAAAAAGTGAAGAATCATGTACAAAGCCAGCAGGTATCTTTGCCCGTCGGACAGTTCGGAAAGGAAGTAGTTCACACTCTTGCTTTCGGAGGCTGCAAAGACAGCTCTAAGCTGCTCCACACCGCCTCCACTCGAATAAAACCTCAACTCCTGGAATCCGTCCAGGACCTTCCTCATCGAGCTTAAGAAGCGCACGTTTTCGGCAGGATGGGCTTCCAGAAGGTAGCGATACCAACTGGCAAAGTTGTTCAATTCGTACTCGGGCTGGCTCTCCCCACTGTCAGCCATATCGCTCATCTCGCTGCCATATGCATCGATCCGGAGACAGTGGACTGAATCAAGCCACTCCATGAAACGATTAACGTGCGGATTGCTTAGACGTGACAAGTGCAAAGCAGAACGTGCGCTGTCTGGCGGCTTAGCTGTTTCCTGAGTAGTGCTGTCTAGGAAGAAACGCAACTTTCCATCTGCCAGTTCGAATCGACTAGCACCAGAAACCTTCAGAGTCTCCAGGTTCACCGACGGCTGTCTCGTCTCCGAGTCAAATCGAATCTCAATTCTGTATTGGTACTCCTGACCATTCAGAAGAGAATCGATTTCGATGACCTGGAGGGGTCTGCTTTGCCATCGCGTTCGCGTTGACTGGGTAAAGGGATTCTCTTCCCCACAAATAAACGACTTAACATAACGTACAGCATCCAACAATGACGACTTGCCGCTGCCATTGGATCCAAGCAGTAACTGCTTCTGTTCCGGCTTGTATTCGAAGTTGACGAAGCAGCGGAAGTTATCGATGTATATCCGGGTCAGCATGGCTACATATTAGTTGAGAACACGCCTGGGGCCGAGGGCATTTTTCATGGCAGCGTTTGTACCTCCACCGACAGCACCGCCGGCAGGTCGCGCACAATCGGATTCCAGCTGTCTCCCGCGTCGGCAGAGGCGTAGACCTGGCCTCCGCTGGTGCCGAAATAAATGCCGCATTCATCTAGAGTATCGACGGCCATGGCATCGCGCAGAACGTTAACGTAGCAGTCTTTTTGCGGCAGGCCGTTCGTGAGCGCTTCCCATTCGTTGCCTCCGCTGCGGCTGCGGTAGACGCGCAGCTTGCCTTCGTGAACATAGTGCTCGCTGTCGCTCTTAATGGGAACCACGTAAACGGTTTCTGGTTCGTGCGCGTGAATGTCGATGGCGAAGCCGAAGTCGGTGGGCAGGTTGCCACTGATTTTGTTCCACTGATCGCCGGCGTCGTCCGAACGCATCACGTCCCAGTGCTTCTGCATGAACAACACCCCGGGGCGCGACGGATTCATCGCGATGTGGTGCACGCAATGGCCGATCTCTGCCGTCGGGTTGGGAATGTATTTCGAATACAGTCCCTTGTTGATTGGTTTCCAGCTCTGGCCGCCATCGTCGGTGCGGAACGCGCCCGCGGCGGAGATTGCAATATAAATGCGGTCCGGATTGCTGGGATCGAGAATGATGGTGTGCAGGCACATGCCACCGGCCCCCGGCTGCCACAGTGGGCCCGTGCCGTGGCCGCGCAGGCCGGAGAGTTCGTGCCAGTTTTCGCCACCATCCGTCGAGCGAAACAACGCGGCGTCTTCAACCCCGGCGTAAACGGTATTGGGATCGCTGAGCGATGGTTCGAGATGCCAGACCCGTTTGAACTCCCAGGGATGCTGCGTGCCGTCATACCACTGATGCGTGGTCAGCGGCGCGCCAGCCGCATCGTAGACGAATTTGTTGCTGTCGGATTTGGGCGGGCCCGGGGCTGCGGGCGCGCCGGGAGGAGTTCCGGGCTGGTGCCACGTCTGGCCGCCGTCGTCAGAGCGCTGCATGATTTGCCCGAACCAGCTGCTGGTCTGCGAAGCGTAAATGCGATCGGGATCGGCGGGCGACCCTTTGAGGTGATAGATCTCCCAGCCTGCGAAATGCGGGCCGCTCACCTCCCAGTTCCGGCGTTTGCCGTCGGCGGAAAGAATGAACGCGCCTTTGCGCGTGCCCACCAGGACTCGAACCTTGCTCATGCATCGCTCCTAACCTAAGCATTAGAACTTGAGATCACGATCTGTGATCTCAAGTTGCACGCCGATTTTATCCGAGCGGATGAAGCAGGAGTCAACTGGATTTGCCGGGGAGGCGCCCACAGCGTACCACATCGACGCGTTGTCAATGTTGCGGCGGGCTGGCAGGTGCTGACCCGCGCGCTCATACACTCGCACGTAATCCACAAGCATGGTTTGAGGTAACACCGTGGTTGCATCTGGGTTCCCGGGCCAGCCGCCGCCAACCGCTACGTTGAGCAGGAGAAAAAACGGGTGGTCGTAAACCCACTTCGCCCCCTTCGGCAAGTCGGCGAGAGCGCGAGTCGCGTAGAGATGGTCATCTACGTAGAAGCGGATTGCGTTCGGTTCCCATTCGACGGCGTAAAGGTGAAAGTCATGGGCGAAGGGCTGGCCGCTGGGAAGGGCAAAGGGAGCGCCGATGCCGTACTCGCCCGAGTATTCTGGACCGTGTATGGTGCCGTGCACCAGCGCGGGCTCTTTGCCAATGTTTTCCATGATGTCGATTTCGCCGCAGGTGGGCCAGCCAGGCTTTTCGATATCGTCGCCCAGCATCCAGAAGGCGGGCCAGATTCCCTGACCGCGAGGAATCTTGATGCGCGCTTCGAAGCGGCCATAGGTCTGGGAAAACTTGCCTTGCGTCTTCAGGCGCGCCGATGTGTAGTCTCTGGTGACGCCATCGCCGCCAGTGTATTTTTCCCGCACGACTTTGATGACCAGGTTGCCATCCTGCTGGAAGGCGTTGTCGAGGCGGCTGGTGTAGTACTCCAGTTCGTTGTTGCCCCAGCCTCCGCCGCCAGTCTCTGAGACCCATTTCGAAGCGTCGACGGCGGATCCGTTGGCGCCGTTGAACTCGTCGCTCCAAACCAGATGCCAAGGGGTCGTCGTCGGTTGCAGCGCCTCCTGCGCGGCCGCATACCGGCCGAAACTTGCGCCGAACAACACAAGCATTGCGCACCGGGACGGGCGCAGCCGCTTGAGATTCATCGTCGTCTCCGTAAGGGCGAAGATTGCTTATATCAACGACCCTTCGCACTATACGAAAGATGAACGAGTGCGCGCCAGAAATCTCTGGATCGAGAAACGGCAAGGCGGAAGAGGACTCCACTCCGCGCGCAGGCAGGATTATAACCATCACTTCCCGGGATGGCCGCGGCGCATGAGCAACAGTTGGGTTACGCGCGTTCGCGAGCGTCGACAACTGCGTCCAGACGCGCATTGGGCAGATCGACGTACGCGTTGGGAAGTTTGGGAACGACCTTCATGCGTCGCGGTACGGTGTCTTTTTCAATCTGCCGCAGAACGGTTTCCGCGGCGGACTCGCCCAAGTCCGACAGCCAGGCCTGCATCTCATCGGCCAGCGGATCCATGAGAGACATGTATTCGAGCTCCACCGAGGCCACGGGCAATTCCATGTCATGCGGCAGAATGGCGTCGATGGCGATCACCCCTTCGATTCCCCGCTGCTGCAGCTGAACCGGAATCGTGTTCCACTCGGAGGCGCAATCAAAGGTTCCAAGCGCCAGCATGTATCCCCTGCGATGCAGCAGATTTTGCACGCCGGCCACCACCCGGGCAACTGCAGCGCGGCCGATATCGGAAGTGATGGCCGCAACCAGCCGCGTGCGCTTGGTTCGCAGAGACCGCGCCCAGAGGTTAGGGCGGTAGTTGAGTTCGCCGGCGGCGCGGAAGACGCGCTCTTTTGTTTTTTGTGGGATCGCCCACGATGCGGGCGTATTGTTCAAAACGGCCGAAACCGAGCACGGAGCAAGTCCGACTCGTTCGGCGACGGTTCGCAGGCTGACGACACCTTTTTTGTCCGACACGTTTCCCTCTCATCCTCTTCCAGAATTCTCAAACTCCCCACCTGTTTCAAATCAGGTATGGGTCTTGATCAGACAGCAAGGTCGAACACAAGGAAACCCATTCGCGGGGGGAACCAAACCAGAAAAGTCTGGGAGCTTCTGCAACGCTGCAGAAGATGTAGAAATACTTTGGGGCAGAATTGGCGGGATAGTCCAACTCAAAAATTCCATCGTAACGATCAGTTCGGCGAGGCATGCCTTGGACATGCCGGCTTTGATGGCCACGCCCGGGGTGCGGGCCAGGTTTGCGGGACAGGAGTGCGGGTCAGGATTGCGGTATGCTCACAGCATGGCGAGTCGCATTCCATCCGATCAGAAGCTGATCCAGATTGTTGACTCCGCCTTGGCCGACGCCGCCCAGCGCAGCGGGAAATGGCTGGTCTGCCGCCCGGGATGCACCCAATGTTGTATTGGCGCATTCCCCATCAATCAACTCGATGCCCTTCGACTGCGGCGCGGGCTGGCCAATCTTGAGGCGAGCGCACCGGAGCGTGCGGCGCGGATCCGGCAACGTGCGCAGGAGTCGGTGAGTCGTCTATCGCCCGAGTTCCCAGGTAATGCCGCCACCGGAGTTTTAGATGAAGGAGAAGAAGCGGAACGCCACTTCGCCGATTTTGCGAACGACGAGCCGTGCCCCGTGCTTGACCCTGAGTCGGGATACTGCGAGCTTTACGAATCGCGTCCCCTGACCTGCCGGGTCTTCGGCCCGCCAGTGCAGTCTCAGGACGGCCTTGGGGTCTGCGAACTTTGCTTTCAAGGTGCGTCAGACGCAGAGATTGCCGCGTGTGAGATGAAGGCCGATCCGGACGACCTGGAATCGCGCTTGCTCGCGCAACTCAAAAAAAAGACAGGCAAGCGCGGAAATACAATCATCGCATTCTGTCTCGCCTCGTAATTCGAATCAGGCTTGCTGCTTCTTCTCGAGTTCAGCCCAGCGCGCATAGAGTTCGTTCACGTCATTCTGAGCTTGTTCCAACTCCGCATGAGCGCTCATCAGACGCACGGCGTCGCTGGCAATAGTCGGGTCTTCGGCGTGGGCACGCGCGGCTTCCATTTTTTGTTCGGCCGCCGCGACTCGTTCCTCAATGCTGGCATATTCTCGAGCTTCCAGGTAGGAGAGCTTCTTTTTCGGTGCGCTTCCGGATTCCGTAGCCGCCGACCGCGCACTAGCGCGCTCGCTGGTTTGCGAGGCTTGCTGGCGCCCTGCCTGCCAGCCTTCCCACTGCGAGTAGTCGGCGAAACGCTCGGCGCCCCCCTGACCATCCAGGCCGAGCACGACGGTCGATACGCGATCGAGCATGTAGCGATCGTGCGTGACCAGCACCAGCGACCCGCGAAACTCGAGCAGGCTTTCTTCGAGGATTTCTAGAGTCGGGATGTCGAGGTCGTTGGTGGGCTCGTCGAGCAGGAGAACATCGGCGGGTTGCAGCATTAGCTGAGCGATTAAGACGCGGGCACGCTCGCCCCCGGAGAGCCGCTCGACCGGTTGATTAAGCTGCTCGCCTTTGAACAGAAATTTCGCCGCCCACGACGCCACATGAGTGACCCGGTCCTGATAAATCACCGAATCGCCCTCCGGCGCAAGCGCCCGGCGCAGTGTAACGCTGGGGTCGAGTTCGCGGCGCTGGTCGAAGTAAACAATGCGCAATTTGTCGGCGCGGCGAATCTCACCGGTGGCCGCGGCCACTTCTCCGCGCAACAGGCGCAGCAAAGTCGTTTTGCCGCTGCCGTTCGGGCCGACCAGTCCAACCCGCAGTCCAGCGGTGATGATGAAGTTCAGCCCGTCGAACAGGCGGCGTCCCCCAATCTCGTAGCCGACATTTTGCAGTTCAATCAGGCGCTTGGTCTTACGATCGGTGGCAGAAAAATCGATTTGCGCGGTGCTGCTGCGGGTCCGGGAGTTCAGGTCCGCCAGTTCCTCCATCAATTCGCCGGCCTTGCCGATGCGCGCCTTCGATTTTCGCGTCCGTGCCTTGGCTCCGCGCCGCAGCCACTCGATCTCGGAGTGAACCAGGTTTTCGAGAGCCTCCTGCCGCTTGGATTGCGCGTGCAGAAATTCTTCCTTCTTCTCCAGAAAAACGCTGTATCGCCCCTTCACCCGCAACAAGCCGTCGGGATAGATGCGGCTGAGTTCTGCCATCTCGGTCGCAACATTCTCCAGAAAATAACGGTCGTGACTGATCACCACGCAGGCGAAACCGGCCTGTTCCAGCACTTCTTCGAGCCACTCGATGCCCGCCAGGTCGAGGTGATTCGTGGGTTCGTCCAGCAGCAGGATGTCTGGACCTTGCACCAGCGCCTCGACAATCGCCAGCCGTTTCTGCCAGCCGCCGGAGAGCGCGGCGGCTTCGGCGTCGAGAGCTACGAAACCCGCGCGTCCCAGGGTCTCGGCGAAGCGCGTTCCACGCTCCGACTCAGGTACGGCTGATTTTTTCAACGCTGCATCCACCACAGACCGCACCGTGTCGCCGGACTGGAACTCTGACTCCTGCTCCACGTAACTCAGGCGAAGCCGCTTCCGGAAGGCGATTTCGCCGTCGTCGGTGTCTTCTGTGCCGGCGAGAATTCGCAGCAGCGTAGACTTGCCCGAGCCGTTGGGGCCGATCAGCCCGATGCGGTCGCCCTCCGACACAGTGAAGGACACGTTCTGAAACAGCGGATCGGCTCCAAAAGCTTTCGAGATGCTGCGGACATTAATCAGCGGCGGCAACGATGTGCAATCTCCTGAGCGTCTACTCTGAGACTATCAGGAAGCACGTCCGCGCATCTTAGAAGGAATCAAACGTCGCTGGTTCAACCGCGGCAGAAGCGCGGTCCTTTACCAGGCTGGCTTGCCGCCTTTGAAGCGGAGTGTGACCGTATCTCCGTTCTTCACCACCTCACGCGCCAGGATCAGGTCTGCCCCATCCTGTTTCACTTTTGAGCCGGTGACTTCAATCGCGTCGTCGGCTTTGAACGCGATGCCCATGTCGTCGAGAAACTTCTGCGGGCAGAGAAAAACCTGAACCACATCCGGGCCACTTTTCATGACGAGGTAAGTGACGGGCTTTCCGCCCGAGGGAGGAACCAGCTTGACCTCCTGCACGACGCCCTTGAACGTGCCTTCGGTGGCGGGATCGTACTTCGGTGATGCCTGGGAAGACGCCTGGGAAAAAGCGGAAGTGGCCAGAAAGGCGATTGCCGCGAGCTTCAGGACATGCTTGTAAATCGGGCCAAACGCAGACATGGCGGGCCCTCCAACCGTGAATCGTAGGCCTATGGCCGGGGAAAAGCAATCGGATTGTGAGCTGCGTCGTCGATGTGCTCTTATACTCAACTTGGACTGGACTAATCGAGAGAGCCAGCTTGCGATGAAATCAACCCGGCTTCTAAGAACGGTGATGTGGCTCGCGCTGTTGGGATCGGCGCTTTGCGCGATGCTGACGTCTCCTGCACTCTCCGCTGAAACGGGTGCCGACGCCTGGCTCCGCTACTCCGCGCTGAGTCCACAAGCGGCTAAGAAATACCAACGGCTGCCGAACAAAACCGTGCTGCTCGGTGATTCGCCGGTGCTTGAAGCCGCGCAGCAGGAGTTGGTTCGCGGCGTTGCGCAAATGTTAGGCACCACTCTGCGTGCGGGCGCTGGTTCGTGCGCGGACGGTGCAATCGTTCTGGGAACGCTGACGGAGCTGCACGCGCTCAGCCCGGAACTGCATCCCGATCGAACGCTGACTGGTGACGGCTACTGGCTGAAGAGTACGCAGATCCGCAGATCGAGATGCCTACTTATTGCAGGTGCCACCGACCGCGGCGTTCTGTATGGCGTCTTCGCGCTGCTCAGCAGGATTGCGCGCGCGGAGAGCCTCGCCGATTTCGATCTTGCGGGCCTTGATGAAATGCAGCAGCCCTACGCCCCCATCCGCTGGGTGAACCAGTGGGACAACCTCGACGGCCGCATCGAACGCGGCTACGGCGGGCCCTCGATATTCTTTGCCGGCGGCAACGTCCGCAGCGATTTGACTCGCGCCGGCCAGTACGCGCGCTTGCTAGCTTCCATCGGAATCAACGGATGCACGATCAACAATGTGAACGCCGCTCCCGGCATTCTCGAAGACAATTTCATCGCCCAAGTCAGCCGCATTGCGGATGGGTTTCGTCCCTGGGGCGTGCAGCTCTCTCTCTCCGTCGATCTGAGCAGTCCGAAAGTCATCGGCGGTCTGGACACGTTTGATCCTATCGATCCGCGAGTTGCCGAGTGGTGGCGTAAGAAGGTCGACGAGATTTACCGCCGCATCCCGGATTTCGGCGGCTTCGTCGTCAAAGCCGACTCCGAGGGCCGGCTCGGGCCCTCCACCTACGGTCGCACGCCGGCCGATGCCGCCAACGTCATCGCACGCGCTCTCAAACCTCACGGTGGCGTCGTTTTCTATCGCGCCTTCGTCTACAACCATCATCTTGACTGGCACGATCTGAAAAACGATCGCGCAAAAGCCGCCTACGACAATTTTCATCCGCTGGATGGCGCTTTCGACGACAACGTCATCATCCAGATCAAGAACGGCCCCATCGATTTTCAGGTGCGCGAACCGGCTTCTCCGCTGCTCGCCGGCCTTCGCCGTACGAACGAAGCCATTGAGTTGCAGATCACCCAGGAATATACCGGGCAGCAGCGGCATCTTTGTTTTCTCGTTCCCATGTGGAAGGAAGTGCTCGATTTCGACATGCGGGTAGAGGATCAGTCCACGCCTGTCAAGGATCTCGTCGCAGGCCGAGTGTTTCATCGCCCGACCGCCGGCTTCGTGGGCGTCGCCAACGTTGGCATGGATGCAAACTGGCTGGGCAGTCCTCTCGCCATGGCCAACCTCTACGGCTTCGGGCGACTGGCGTGGGATCCCAACCTCAGCGCCGAGAAAATTGTAGATGAATGGACGCGCCTCACTTTCGGCGATGACCCGCTCGTAGTCAAGACTATCTCGGCGATGCAACTCAGTTCCTGGCACGTCTACGAGAGTTATACCGGACCACTCGGCGCAGGAACGCTCACCAACATTACCGGCAATCACTACGATCCCGCCCCCGAGTCTTCCGAAGAAAATGGTTGGGGACAATGGCACCGCGCCGATCACTCAGGAATAGGAATGGATCGCACGATTGCGACGGGTACAGGATTCATCGGCCAGTATCCGCCGGGGGTTCAGAAATTGTATGAATCGCTCGTCGATTGCCCCGACAATCTGCTGCTATTTTTCCATCACGTGCCCTACACCTACGTTCTTCATTCGGGCAAGACGGTCATCCAGTACGTCTACGATTCGCATTACGAAGGCGCAGATCGCGCCCGCGACTTTGTCTCGCAATGGAAAACTCTAGAGGGTCACCTCGACGCCGAGCGTTACCACGACATCCTGGCGCGGTTCGAGTACCAGGCCCAAGAAGCCGTGGTGTGGCGCGACACTATCTGCGGCTGGATTTATCGCCTTTCAGGCATTCCAGATGACAAGGGCCGCGTTGGCAGTCCGCACTCACACGAACCTTAAAAGTAGCGCCGGCGTCTCGCTGAATGTCAGAGGACAGTCTCGCCCTCGCAGCGACGGCCGGCGCGCTCTTATGCGGCAATTCAGTGGTCGCTGGCGGAGCTTCGAGGCTCTTGCGGATTTGCAACCGTTCCGTTAACGTTTACGTCCGGTACCGGAATGGCCTCTCCAAGAGCCATCCAAGAAAATGGGCAAGCCTCCCACTACGCTCCGTGACATTGCGAAGGCGCTCGGCACTTCGATCGGCTCGGTGCATCGAGCGTTGCATGACAATCCCGGCGTGAGTCCACTCACCAAAGACCGGGTCTTGCAGATGGCGAGAGCGCTCGACTACCGCCCCAATCTTGCGGCCCGCTATCTGTCCTCCCGAAAAACTCTGCGCATTTCCGTAAACACCCTGCAGGGAACGACCTCGTTTTGGGATGAAGTGCGGACGGGCATTCGCGAAGCCGCCAGCTCCATCCTGCTTGAAAATGTCGAGATTGAATTTCGCACTTATCCCGCCCTTGGTGAAGGCGAAGAAGAGGCGTTCGACGCTGCCATCAACGAAAAAGTTGACGGCATCATCACCTTCCCCAGTCGGCCGGAAGTCTTGCGGCCTTCGGTACGCCGTGCCCGCCGGGTTAGCATTCCCCTCGTGTGCGTGGCCACCGACGCTCCCGATAGCGATCGGTTAGGTATGGTGGCCATCGACACGTTTGCCAGCGGTTCCATCGCCGCCGACCTGATGGGAAGATTTATTGGCCCGCGCCAGGGCTCCATCGCGGTCACCGTTTTTGACATGGCCATTACCGAGCATGCGGAAAAGTACGCCGCGTTCGAAAAAACCTTGCGCACGTTTTATCCGAACCTCAATGTGCTCAAACCCATTGAAGATCACGACGTAGAGGCGGAAGCGTACAGCAAATGCCTTGAGCTATTTAAGAGCTGTCCGGACGTGGCTGGAGTCTACGTCACCACCGAGGCTTCCATCCCCGTGCTGGAAGCCGCGCGGGACGCCAACCTGCTGGAGCGTCTGACCCTCATCACGACAGATTTGTTCCCCGATCTCGTTCCTCATATTCGATCCGGCGCGGTGGCTGCGACCATCTACCAGCGGCCCCGCGCTCAGGGCCAGATCGCGTTCCGCATGTTGCACGAATTTCTGGTCGAGGGCACCAGCCGTTCGCTTCAGGTTTCGCTCGCGCCCCATCTGTTGATGCGCGGCAATTTGGATTTCTTCCTGCAGAAACAGGCTCAGGAATCGGTAAACGGGAAAGAAGGCCAGTCCCCGGAAGCGAATCACGAACCGGCCGAGGACTTCGCCTAGCGAAATCGCGAAGCGCGCGGCCCTGACAAAGTCGCCTTAAAGGAGGCAATATCGCTTATCTAGGCATTGACGTAGGTACAGGCGGCACGCGGGCGCTCATTATGGATGAGGCCGGAAAAGTCATCGCCTCCGGCGCGGAAGACCACGAACCGTTCCGCAGCCCTCACCCCGGCTGGGCCGAGCAGGACCCGCGCGACTGGTGGCGAGCCTGCGGGCTGGCGGTCCGCAAGGCGCTGCATTCCTCAAATCTTCGCGCCGATGACATTGCCTGCGTGGGATTCTCCGGCCAGATGCACGGCGCGGTCCTGCTCGACTCCGCCGATGAAGTCGTGCGCCCGGCCATCATCTGGTGCGATCAGCGCAGCGAAGCCCAGAGCAACGAGCTTGAGAAGTTGTTCGGCCGCGATGCCCTGATCCAACTCACCTGCAATCCTCCGCTTACTAATTTCACGCTCACCAAACTGCTCTGGGTGCGTGAAACCGAGCCCGCAAACTGGGCCCGGGTCGCGCACGTGATGCTGCCCAAAGACTACGTCCGCTTCCGCCTCACCGGGGAACGAGCCATTGATATGGCGGATGCGTCGGGAACTCTTCTTCTCGACGTTGCCCACCGGCGCTGGTCAAAAGAAGTGCTGAGCAAAACTGCCATCGATGTTGGTTTGCTTCCGGCCTTGCACGAGTCTCCCGATGTCTGCGGAAAAATCTCCGCCGCCGGAGCGGAAGCAAGCGGCCTGCGCGCTGGAACTCCCGTAGTCGCCGGCGCAGGGGACCAGGCCGCCGGAGCCGTCGGCATGGGCATCGCGCGTGCCGGCGCAGTCAGCGCCACCATCGGAACTTCCGGCGTGGTGTTCGCAGCCACCGATCGTCCCGCCCTCGATCCCAAGGGAAGGCTGCATACTTTCTGCCACGCCATCCCGGGCCGCTGGCACGTCATGGGAGTTACGCAGGCCGCCGGCTTATCCCTACGCTGGTTCCGCGATCGCTTTGGCGTCACCGCGGATGCGAAAGCGGATGTACAGAATGCGACTTCGCAGCATTCGAGTTTACAGAATAAAGATCCCTACGACATTCTTGCCGAAGAAGCCGCCGCCGCTCCCGCCGGTTCCGAAGGCGCTTTCTGGGCGCCTTACTTGATGGGTGAGCGCACCCCGCATCTCGACCCCAACGCCCGCGCCGCACTGCTGGGACTCACCGCGTCGCACACCCGCGGCCACATCATTCGCGCCGTCATGGAAGGCGTGGCTTACAGCCTGAAAGACACGTTCACCATCTTCGAAGAAATGCAGATTCCCGTCACGTCGATCCGCCTTGGCGGCGGCGGCGCGCGATCACCGCTATGGCGGCAGATTCAGGCCGATGTCTACGCCCACGAAGTCGAAATTGTCGCAGCCGAAGAAGGCGCAGCCTACGGCGCAGCAATTCTGGCAGGCACCGGCGCCGGCGCCTGGAGTTCCGTCGATGAAGCCTGCGACAAAGTCGTCCGCGTAGCCACGCGCATCGCGCAGCATCCCTCAGATTCAAAAACCATGCAGCAAGGCTATCGCACCTACCGCAAAATCTACCCGGCGCTGCGCCAGGCGTTCGAATAAACGAGTGTGATGACGATGTTGCGCCGACTGGCCGGATCGGACCTGACCGACAATCATTCTTTCGGGAGGTGAGCCGCGCTGACCGGTGGCCAATTTTTTCCAAAACCGACTGATATCCTTCGTCTCCCCTGTGGGTCGTGGCAATTCTGATAGGACCAGAACCCCGGAAAAGTCTGCAGCACAGCATTCAGAGCCTGCTCCACAGTCACATCATTCAACTCAGGGACGCTCGGCCCCTGCAGGGTCAGCGCCCCCGGCATACCCCAGCCCCCCCAGGGGACATCTCGCCCGATATTCTGGTTCATGAAGGCGATTACCTCTGGCGTGTTCAGGAGGGCGTACACAGCCATTGGTCCGTCGTGAGCGATCGCCCCGATCGTACCGGGCATATAGAAGGAGACGTGGTGGATTTTGACTTGAAGGAGATCTTGTGGAACATCTGCCTCCGCCATGCGAATCTTCCCATCACGCTCTTGGATAACCCGCATCTTCGGATCGTCGGCAAACATCTCCTGCAGGACGTCAAGAGCAGAGCCTTTGTGGCCTGAGACATCTCGAAGCTTCGAGAGTTCGGGCGGACGTTGCTTACCGACATCGCAGACACCCCAATACTCAATCGATCCCGAAAGTTGCGCGTCGCTTAGAATTTTATGCACCATTTGCAGTGCCACCGTCTGGTCGATACCTCCTTTGTCCTGGCTGAGGCAAGAGCCAACCAAGGCTAGAAGCACTGCCATTATTCTGCAAACCGACGTAAGCATTCAGATCTCCTGGTGACAGTACGGTCAACTCCTCGGAAAGAACGGTGGTTATTTCACCACTTGCAAACTACTTTACCCCGATCATTCGTTTCCCGCTGGGCTTTGCTCGACTGAAATAAACAGGCAGTAGCACTCTGACTCGGTCGAAGCCGGCCCAATAAACTCCTACTGAGCGGGTTCCTTCACAGCAACCACCCGATCCCCGGCGACGTCTTTAAACACCTGCACAATCCCCGAAGGCCACCGAATCTCCACCAACTCCGCCGACGCGTTACTCCCCAGCCCGAAATGCACCGGCCCCGCGCTCGACGACGCGTACCCCGCGCTGGTCGTCATGTGGTTATACTGCGCGCCGGATTTTGTGACCACCTTGATTCGCGCCCCAATGCCGTCGCGGTTGCTCTTCGTTCCCTGCAGTTTGAATTCCAGCCAATGATTGTTGTTCGGACTCTGGTTCATCCATATTTCCGCGGGCGCATTGATCGCGGTCACCACCACATCCAGCCGGCCGTCGCCATTCAAATCCCCGATGGCCGAGCCCCGG
>Ga0181537_10001048_pt1 | contig 25805 bp, 25 predicted proteins | sample PEATcosm2014_Bin_39_FD_119765 | JGI IMG/M metagenome (GOLD analysis project Ga0181537, IMG submission 119765) | Peatland microbial communities from MTU Mesocosm Facility, Houghton, MI, USA - PEATcosm2014_Bin23_10_metaG | ecosystem: Environmental > Terrestrial > Soil > Wetlands > Peat | place...
AGCCTTGCCGGGTGTAAGCGGCCGCCGTGCTGATCCAGCGCTGCAGCATGCGGTCGCGGACCGCGAAGCTCAGCGCCATGTAGTAATCGTTCTTGGTGGCAAGCGCCGGGAATTTGCCTTGCACGTAGAAAAGATCGTCGAGAAACGCGTTCTTGAGCGCCTCCTTGCTCAAGGCCGTGCGGTCATCCCCGAGCTGCAGCGAGCTCACGGCGACCACATGACATCGACCGGTGTCTGCGTCTGGCGCAGCACCGCGCGCACCGGCATGTCCTCGACCGGCCCGTCGCCGCACGCGGCGCTGTAGGTGCGCCACTTCGCCTCGCCTGCGATCAACAGCACGATGCGGCGCGCATCGAGCAGCGCCGTCAAATTCAAGCTCAGGCGTGCATGAGGAGCGGCGGGAGACCACATGCCGACGCACCCGGCGGCGGCGAAGCGGTTCAATGCGCTCGGCAAATTCGGCGAGCGCGGGAACAAAGAGGCCGTATGCCCGTCATCGCCCATGCCGAGCACGACCGCGTCGAACGGGCGCGGCACCCGCGCAAACGTCTCCCACGCGGACACGGCGCCGAGATCCGGCGTCGGAGCGCCGTTCTTGAGCCCCAGGAAGCGCGCCGCGGCCGCGCGCTCCTTGAGCAGTACGTCGCGCACCAGGTGTTCGTTGCTGGCGGCATCCTCCGGACCCACCCATCGCTCGTCGGCGAGCGCGATGCAGACCTGCGCCCAATCAAGTTGCTGCGTGCGCAGGATTTCAAACAGGCGTACCGGCGATCGGCCGCCGGATACCACGAGACTCGCGAGCCCGCGGGCGCCGACGGCTGCCGTGAGACTTGCGGCGATTTGCGCCGCAAGTTCGCGCGCCATGGACTCGGCATCCGCAAAGCGCCGTGCAGGCAGTTCAGAGTTCGTCATGCCACGCAAATCCATCGCGCCCGATCATCGCGCTGGAAGCCGCGGGCCCCCAGCTGCCGGCGATGTAGATCTTCGGCGGTTCGTCGTATTGTTCCCAGCCGGCACGGATGGGGTCTATCCACGCCCAGGCGGCGTCGAGTTCATCACGGCGCATGAATAACGTAAGATTTCCCTTCACCGTATCCATCAGCAGCCGCTCGTACGCGTCCAGGCTCCGGGTCTTGAATGTCTCTCCCAGGTCGAGCGCCAGGCTCACCGGCTTCAGGCGCATTCCCTCGCCGGGGTTTTTCGCCAGTATCGTCAACGTGATGCTTTCGTCCGGCTGCAGCCGGATCACGAGCTCGTTGGCGGTGCGCGTGGTGGGCGGCTTTTCGAAGATCGGATGCGGTACCTCGTCGAAGGTCACCACGAGTTCGGTCAAGCGATCCTGCAGCCGTTTTCCCGTGCGCAAATAAAACGGCACTCCGGCCCAGCGCCAGGTGTCGATTTCCACCTTGAGCGCCGCGAAAGTCTCGGTGCCGCTGTCGGGGGCGATGTCGGCCTCATCGAGGTAGCCCGGCACAGGCACGCCCCTGACGGCGCCCGCCTTGTACTGGCCGCGGACGGTCTTGGTCAGCACGTCTCGACCGGCGAGCGGGCGCAAGGCGCGCAAAACCTTGAGTTTTTCGTCGCGTACCGCATCCGGATCGCTGCTCGCCGGCGGCTCCATGGCCATGATGCACAGAAGCTGCAACAGGTGATTCTGGACCATGTCGCGCAACGCGCCCGTCTTGTCGTAAAACTGACCGCGCCGCTCCACCCCGAGTTCCTCGGCCACCGTGATCTGCACGTGTTTGATCAATCCGCGGCGCCACAGGGGTTCGAACAGGGCGTTGCCGAAGCGCAGCGCCATGAGGTTCTGCACGGCCTCCTTGCCCAGGTAGTGATCGATACGATAGATCTGCTTTTCAGCGAATACCGCGCCGACCTGGGTATTGATCAGATCGGCTGAGGAAGTATCGTGTCCCAGCGGCTTCTCCAGCACCACCCTCGAAAGCGGGGTCACGACCGCCGCTTTGGCCAAGTTCTGACAGATCACCGAAAATATATTGGAGGCCGTGGAAAAGAAGAATACGCGGACGAATTGTTCGCGCCCCTTGAGCGCGGCCTTGAGCTGTGCGTAGTCCGCGGCCGCCGCCGCATCGAGCTTGACGTAGGTGAGCAGACTGCTGAACCCCGTCCAGTGCGGCGCGTCAAACTCCTTGCCGAGAAATTCGCGGCAGGCGGATTCGGCTTGAAACAAATATTCGGTGCGCGACAGCGCCGTGCGGGCGACGCCGAAAATGCGCGATTCCGCCGACACCTGCCCGGCCGCGAAGCGCCGGTACAGCGCCGGCAGCAGCTTGCGCGTCACCAGGTCGCCGGTGCCGCCGAAAAGCAACATGTCGAAAGTCGGAAGTACGGTCACCGCCAAAGCGTAGCATTTGCGTGCGCGTTCTAGTAAGTCTTCGCGATATGGCACAATGAAGCATGACCGAAAGCCCCAAGCTTCATGTTCGTGTGCTCGAAGTCACCGAGCGGATTCGCGAGCGCAGTCGTTCGAGCCGCGCCGATTACCTGGCGCGCATGGACGCCGCACGCCGCCGCGGCTCGTCGCGCGCGGGGTTGTCGTGCACCAATCTCGCGCACGGCTTCGCCGCCTCGGATGCCACCGACAAGGAAGCGCTCAAGCTCCTGCGCTGGCCCAATGTCGCCATCGTGTCGGCCTACAACGACATGCTGTCCGCACATCAACCGCTGGAGCGATATCCGGCATTGATCAAGCGGGCGGCGCGCGAGGCCGGCGCGGTCGCGCAATTCGCGGGCGGCGTGCCCGCGATGTGCGATGGCGTGACGCAGGGACAGCCGGGCATGGAGTTGTCCTTGTTCAGCCGCGATGTGATCGCGATGGCAACCGGCGTCGCGCTGTCGCACAACATGTTCGACTCGGCGCTGTGTCTCGGAATCTGCGACAAAATCGTCCCGGGAATGCTGATGGGTGCGCTCGCCTTCGGGCATTTGCCGGTGATATTCGTCCCCGGCGGCCCCATGCCGTCGGGCGTTCCGAACAAGGAGAAGGCGCGCGTGCGGCAGCTGTACGCGGAGGGCAAAGCCGGCCGCGACGAGCTGCTCGAGTCCGAGGCCGGCAGCTACCACACCGCGGGCACCTGCACGTTCTACGGCACGGCCAACAGCAACCAGATGTTGATGGAGGTCATGGGCCTGCACATGCCGGGGTCCGCATTCGTACCGCCGAACACGCCGTTGCGCGATGCGTTGACGGCCGCCGCGGCGCAGCGGGCGGCGCGGATCACCGACCTGGGATCCGAGTATCTGCCGCTCGCGCATGGCGTCGATGAACCGGCGATTGTGAACGCCATCGTCGGCCTGCTCGCGACCGGCGGGTCGACCAATCACACCTTGCACCTGGTGGCCATAGCGCACTGCGCCGGCATCGGCATCACCTGGGATGACTTCAGCGACTTGTCGGCGGTGGTGCCGCTGCTGACGCGCATCTATCCGAACGGCAGCGCCGACGTGAATCGATTTCACGTGGCGGGCGGCATGGGATTCCTGATCCGCGAACTTCTGCAGGGCGGCTTCCTGCATGCCGACACGATGACCGTGATGGGCAAGGGACTTTTTGCATACGCGATGGAACCCTGGCTGGATGACGGCAAGCTGGCCTGGCGCGCGCCGCCTGCGACCAGCGGTGATCTTGACGTGTTGCGTCCGGTGACCGACCCTTTCAGCACGCACGGCGGCTTGCGCCTGCTCACGGGCAATCTGGGAAGGGCGGTCATCAAAACCTCGGCCGTGAAACACGAACATCATGTGGTGGAGGCGCCGGCGTTGGTGTTCGGCGATCAACAAGAAGTCATCGATGCATTCAAGGGCGGCAGGCTCGAGCGGGACTTCGTGGCCGTCGTCCGCTTTCAAGGACCCCGCGCCAACGGCATGCCCGAGCTGCACAAGTTGACCCCTTCGCTCGCGTCTCTGCAGAGCAGAGGGTTCAAGGTGGCGCTGGTCACCGACGGCCGCATGTCGGGCGCCTCGGGCAGCGTGCCGGCCGCCATTCACGTCACACCGGAATGCGTCAGCGGCGGGCCCTTGGGCAAGGTGCGCGACGGCGATGTGATCCTGGTGGATTGTCACAGCGGCGTGTTGCAGGCCAAAGTCGCCGAGGATGAGTGGCGGCGGCGCGAGTCGCCGACGCTCGATCATGCGCGCAATGAACACGGCTGTGGGCGCGAGTTGTTCGCGACCCTGCGCCGCGCCGCCGGCAGTGCGGAGACCGGCGCGCTGTCGCTATTGTGAAGTCTCACCTCAAGGACACCCCGTGAACATCCGCGAAATTGTGGCAATGGCGCCGGTCATCCCGGTGCTCACCGTGACTCAACTCGACCACGCCGTGCCGTTGGCGCGCGCCTTGGCCGCCGGCGGCTTGCGGGTGCTCGAGATCACGCTGCGCACTCCCGTGGCCATTGCCGCCATCGAGGCTATCGCCAAGGCCGTGCCCGACGCCATCGTCGGCGTGGGGACGCTCACGCGCGCGGTGGATTTCGCTGCCGCCGATCGGGCGGGTGCGCAGTTCGGCGTGACGCCGGGCCTGACGCCGGAGCTCGCGGCGGCCTCGCGCGGCGCACGCTTTCCGTTGCTGCCTGGGGTGATGACGCCGACCGAATTGATCAACGCGCGGAGCGCGGGCTTCAACGTGTTGAAGCTGTTTCCGGCGCAACAGGCGGGCGGTTTGGCGATGCTGCAAGCGCTCGGCGCGCCGTTCCCCGACGTGTTGTTCTGCCCGACCGGCGGGATCACCCGGGCGACGGCCGCCGATTATCTCGCGCTGCCGAACGTCGTTTGCGTCGGCGGCTCATGGGTGGCGCCGAAACAAATGGTGGAGGCGGGCGATTGGAGCGGCATCGAGTCGTTGGCGCGCGATGCCGCCGGCTTGCGAAAAGGCGCATGAAGGATCTGACCCACGGCTCCATCGCCAAGACCATCGTGCAAATGGCGGTGCCGATCGCGGCAGGCATGTTCTTTCAGACGCTCTACTTCCTGATCGATCTGTACTTCGTCTCGGGCCTGGGCGATGCCGCCATCGCCGGCGTGGGGGCCGCGGGCAACGTGATGTTCATCGTGTTTGCGCTCACGCAGGTGCTGGGTGTCGGCACCGTTGCGCTGATTTCGCATGCGGTGGGGCGCAAGGACCAGGCGGATGCGACCTTGGTCTTCAACCAAAGCCTGGTGTTGTCGGCGAGCTGCGCGGCGGTGAGCCTCGTGCTCGGCTACGCGTTCGGCGGCGCATATATGCAAACCTTGGGCTCGGATGCGGCCACCGCAGCCGCCGGAACCCGCTACCTGTACTGGTTCCTGCCGAGCCTCGGGTTGCAATTCGCGCTGGTGGTGATGGGGTCGGCCCTGCGCGGCACGGGGATCGTGCAGCCCACCATGATCGTCCAGGTTCTGACCGTGATCTTGAATGCGGTGTTGGCGCCGGTGTTGATAGCGGGGTGGGGCACCGGCTACCCGATGGGCGTCGCCGGGGCGGGCCTCGCGAGTTCGCTCTCGGTCGGCGCCGGCGTCGGGATGCTCGGCCTGTACTTCCACCGGCTGGAAAAGTACGTGGCCTTCGATTCCGGCGTCTGGCGTCCGCAGTTTGCGACCTGGAACCGCCTGCTGCGCATCGGCCTGCCGGCGGGCGGAGAATTTGCGCTCATGTTCATTTACATGGCGGTGATCTATTGGATCATCCGCCGCTTCGGCGCCGACGCCCAGGCCGGGTTCGGCATCGGCCAGCGTCTGACTCAAAGCATGTTTCTGCCGGCCATGGCGGTCGCCTTTGCGTCGGCGCCGATTGTCGGACAGAACTTCGGCGCGAAGCGGTTCGATCGTGTGCGCGAGACGTTCACGCTGGCAACGCTGATCGGCGGTTGCATCATGGTGATGCTCACCTTTTTTTGTCAGTGGGGTTCGGCGTGGGCGGTCCATTGGTTTACCGGCGACGCGACGGCGCGTGCCGTCGGCGCACAGTTTCTGCAGGTGATCTCCTGGAATTTCCTGGCGTCGGGGATCGTTTTCACGTGTTCGGCGGTGTTTCAGGGTCTCGGCCACACGCTGCCTGCGGTACTCAGTTCGGGGACCCGTATTTTGAGCTTCGTGGTGCCCGCGCTGTGGCTGGCGGCGCAGCCGCATTTTCAATTGCTGCATCTCTGGTATGTCTCCATCGGCAGCGCGACGCTGCAAGCCTGCGTGAGTCTGTGGCTCATCCGCGGCGAGTTTCGACGGCGTCTGCCCGCGGTGTCGGCATCGCCGCTCAAGGCGCCGTAGCGCGTGCCTTGTGCCGCGCTTCCAGTTCCGCGACAACTTGCGACAACGACAAACCCTTGACCTCGAGCAATAAGAGCGCGTGGTACAGGAGATCCGCCGCCTCGCCGATGATGTCCTGATCGGATTGCGCGACGGCCGCCAACGCGAGCTCGAGCCCCTCTTCGCCGACCTTCTGGGCGATCCGCCGCGTCCCCTCGGCCAGAAGATTCGCGGTGTAGCTGCCCGCGGGACGCGTCGCGATGCGTTGCGCAATGACCCGCTCGAGTTCGCCGAGAAAGGCCAGCGGCTGTGCGCTCGATTGCGGCGGATCACGCCCCCAACACGTGGGCGTTCCGAGGTGACAGGCCGGCCCGGCCGGCTCGGCCGACACCAACAGCGCGTCGCCGTCGCAATCGGCCGCTATGGCCACCAGCTTGAGAAAGTTTCCGGAGCTCTCTCCCTTGGTCCAAAGGCGGCCCTTGCTGCGGCTCCAAAACGTCACCCGGCCGCTCGACTGGGTCTGCGCCAGCGCCGCGCGATTCATGTAACCCAGCATGAGCACTGCGCCGTTGCCCGCGTCTTGCACGATGGCCGGCAACAGGCCGCCGCCCTTGTCCCAGTCGAGATTGGCCATGTTCACGCGCGCACCTCGATGCCCGCAGCGCGCAACTCGCGCTTCAGGCCGGGAATACCGAGCTCGCCGGAGTGGAACACGCTGGCCGCCAGCGCGGCGTCGACGTGGGCCGCCTCGAACACTTCGACGAAATGTGCGGCTGCGCCGGCGCCGCCGGAGGCGACCAGCGGCACATGGCACACGCCGCGGACCGCGCGCAATTGCGCGATGTCGAAGCCGCGGCGCACACCGTCGCTCGACATGCAGTTGAGCACGATTTCGCCTGCGCCGCGGCGCTGCGCCTCGAGCACCCATTCGATGGTATCGCGCGAGGTGTCGCGGCTGCGCGCCGCAACGCCGGTGAATTGCTGCACGCGATAGCCGTCACCGATGCTCTGGCTGTCCACGCCCACGACCACGCACTGCGCGCCAAAGCGCAGGCTCAACTCATCGATCAGGTCGGGACGCTGCAAGGCCGGCGAGTTGACCGAAATTTTCTCCGCCCCCGATGCCAGCACCTCCTCGGCTTGGGCGACGCTGTCGATTCCCCCGGCCACGCAGAATGGTATATCGAGGGTGCGCGCGACTCGCTCGACCCAGGAGCGGTCGACCGAGCGGCCCTCGGGACTCGCGGAAATGTCGTAGAAAACCAATTCATCGGCTCCCGCGTCGCGGTAGCGGGCCGCGAGTTCCAGGATGTCGCCGACGATGCGGTGATTGCGAAATTGCACGCCCTTGACCACACGGCCGTCGCGGACATCCAGGCAGGGGATTATGCGTTTGGCAAGAATGGCTGCAAATCCTCCGCCGCAATCAGTCCTTCGAGAAGTGCCTTGCCGCTGACCGCGGCGGCGGCGCCCGCCGCGGCCAGTGCATGCAGATCGTGCGCATCGCGCACTCCGCCGGACGCCTGCCATTGAATCAGCGGGTGGCGCTGCGCGGCCTCGCGATACAAGGCGGTATTCGGTCCGCTCAGGGCGCCGTCGCGGCTCACATCGGTGCACAGCACATGCTTGAGCTTCGAGTCCCCGAAGTTGTCCAGCGCGTTCCACAGCGTGAGGTCGGACTGGCGTTGCCAGCCGTGGGTCGTGACCCGCGGAACGCCGCCGTCGTCGAGCCGCACATCGAAGGCCAGCGTGATGCGCTCCGGGCCAAAGTGATCCAGCCAGGCGCGCACCGTTTCCACATGCGTGATCGCCGCGCTGCCGATGGCCACCCGCGAGACGCCGAGATCCAGAGTCTGGGTCACGGCCGCCGTATTACGCAGCCCGCCGCCGACCTGCAGCTTGACCGATTGCTGTGCCGCCAGCTGCGAGATGATCGCGCGATTGTCGAGACTGCCGCTCCTGGCGCCGTCCAAGTCCACGATGTGCAGCCAACCGGCTCCGAGCATCCGATACTTCTCGAGCAGGGCCTGCGGCGTCATCGCGTAGCGCGTCTCATGCGCGAAATCGCCGTGCAGCAGGCGTACGCACACGCCGGCCTTGAGATCGATCGACGGGATGAGCTGCATGCTCAATGGATGGCCAAAAAATTCTTGAGCAGCCGCGCGCCGACCGCGGCGGAGCGTTCGGGGTGAAACTGCGCGCCGTAAAAGTTGCGCCATTGGACGCAGGCGCTGAAGGACACGCCATAGTGGGTGCTGGCGACGGTGGCGGAAGTGGTCTCGAGCGCGTAACTGTGCACGAAATAGGCGTAATCGCCGTCGGCGAGACCCGCCAGCAGCTCGCAGGGCCGGCGAATGTCGAGAGTGTTCCAACCCATATGCGGTACCGGACGGTCTATTGCGGCCGCGAGGCGTGCGGCACGGCCGGGAATGATCCCGAGGCAGGTGGTCGCACCTTCCTCCGAGGCCTCGTACAACAGTTGCATGCCGAGACAGATCCCGAGTACCGGTTGCCGCAGGGTGGGAATGAGCCGGTCCAAGCCGCTCTGGCGCAATCGGGACATGGCATCCGCGGCGGCGCCGACGCCGGGAAGAATGACATGGGTGGCGGCGCCGATTTCCGCGGCGTCGGCCGACACCGACGCCGCGGCATCGAGGCGCTGCAGGGCAAATTGCAATGAGGCGATATTCGCCCCGCCGCTGGCGACGATCACGATCTGCCGCCCGCTCACAGGCTGCCCTTGGTGCTCGGCAGCTCGCGCCCTTCGAGGCGGATCGCCTGCCGGAGGCTGCGGCCGACCCCCTTGAAGCACGACTCGATCATGTGGTGCGAGTTCTCGCCGCGCACGCTGATATGCAGCGCCGCGCCCAGCGTCTGTGCGAACGAGCGGAAGAAGTGCGGCACGAGCTCTGTCGGCAATTCCCCGACGCGCTCGCGATCGAAGCGCCCTTCCCACAGGAAATAAGGCCTGCCGGAAATATCGAGCGCTATCTGCGCTTCGGCCTCGTCCATGGCCAATAAAAAGCCGTAGCGCGATATTCCGCGCTTGTCGCCGAGCGCGCTGCGCAACGCCGCGCCAAGGGCCAACGCGCAATCCTCGACCGTGTGGTGTTCGTCGATGTGCAGATCGCCGTTGCAGCGCAACTCGAGTGCGAAGCCGCCGTGCTTGGCGATTTGTTCGAGCATGTGATCGAAGAATCCCAACCCCGTGGCGACCGTGGTCGGGCCTTCGCGCGACAAGTCGAGCGAGACCTCGATGTCGGTCTCCTTGGTCTTGCGATGCAGGCGGGCGCTGCGCGACTGCTCGAGAATGCGCCGCGCAATGGCGGGCCATGACTCCTCCGCGGCGCCGTCGAGGCGGATGCGCAGCCCCTGCACGCCGATGTTCGCCGCGAACTCCATGTCCGTGTCGCGATCGCCGATCATGAAGCTGCGTTGCCTGTCGATCGCCCCGGCCGCCATGAAATCCTGCACCATGCCGCTCTTCGGTTTGCGGCAGGCGCAATTCTCGCGCTTGTAATGCGGACAGATGAATATCGCCTCGAAGTCGATGCCTTGCGAAGCGAACAGATCCAGGATGAAGCGGTGCGCGCGGTCGAATCTATCCTGCGGAAAGGCGGCGGTTCCGAGTCCATCTTGATTGGTGACCATGACGAAGGCGAAGCCCGCGGCTTTGAGGTCGAGCAGCGCCGGCACGGCGCCCGGCATGAGGCGGACCTTCTCCAGGCTGTCAATTTGCTCGTCGGCCGTCTCCTCGTTCAAGGTGCCGTCGCGATCGAGAAAAAGCATCCGTCTGCCGCTCATTGGGACCCCACACAGTAAAGCAGCGCGTCATTGTGCGCCCGGCTGCCGACCGACACGCGCAGCGAGCGCGGCAGCGACGGATTGGCGCGCATGTCGCGCACGATCAAGCCGCCGGCGAGCGCGTTGCTCATGAAGCGCCCGGCATCGCTGCAATCGATGAGCAAAAAGTTGGCGTCGCTCGGCCAGACCCGCTCCACCAGGGGTGAAGCGGCGAGACCGCGCGCCAGGTATCCGCGCTCGGCGAGCAAACCCTCGAGGCGTGCCTGCGCGGCGCCGAGCTCGGCCGGCTCCAGGGCGCGCAGCGCGGCCTCCACCGTCGGCAGGGACAGCGAGTAGGGCGGAGCCACGCGTCTCGCGAGCTCGATCAGCGACGCGTTCGCCAGCAGCGCACCGATTCTGGCGCCGGCCAACGCATGCGCCTTGGATAAAGTGCGCAAAATCGCCAGGGTCGAAAAACGATTCAGCCAGCGCGTTGCGCTCGCGGCACGCGACCACTCGATGTACGCCTCGTCGATCACGACGATGGCTTTGCCGTCGAGCGCACTGCAAACCTCTTCGAGGGCTGCCGTCGCGAGCAGGTTCGAGGTCGGATTGTTGGGCGAGCAGAGGTACACGAGCTTGATGTTGGGCTGCCAGGCGGAAAGTATGCGTGCGGGATCGAGTGCCCATCCGCGATCCCGGTCGAGCGGGATTTCCACCACCCCGGCGCCCTGAATTCGCGCGGCGACTTGATACATGCCGAACGTCGGCGTGGGTTGCAAAATGGCGTCGATGCCCGGCCGCAGATAGATGCGCGACAACAGATCGATGGCTTCATCGCTGCCGTGCGTCGCGAGCAGATTCGCGGCGGGAATGCCGTACAGGGCGGCGAGGCGTCCCACCAAGGCATGCGGCTGTGGTTCCGGATAGCGGTTGAGGCCGCCGACGCTCGTGTCTCCCGTCGGCCGCCAAGGTGCCTCGTTTGCGTGCAGACGGGTGAGCGACGGCAGCCACGCCGCGTGCGCATAGGGTTTGAGCGTCACGATTTCGCTGCGCGCCAGCGCAACCGCAGCGTTCATGCCGGGGCCCCGGCCAGCGCCGCGAGGCGGATCGCGACCGCCGCCGCATGCGCGTCCAGGCCCTCGAGATCGGCAAGCACCTGCGCCGTCGGCCCCAAGTCCGTGAGGCCGGCGGGCGTCAGCTCCTGCACCGTGATGCGCTTTTGAAAGTCCTCCAGCGACAGACCGCTGTAGGCTTTGGCGAATCCGTAGGTCGGCAGCGTATGGTTGGGCCCGCTGCAGTAGTCGCCCATCGGTTCCGGCGACCAGTGCCCCAGGAACACGGCGCCCGCGGCGCTGATCCGATCCAGCCAGCCGCGCGGGTTGCGTATCTCGAGCAGCAGGTGTTCGGGAGCGTACTCGTTCGCAATCGCGAAGGCGGTATCGAGGCTGTCGACGTTGAGCAGCCGCATATGCTCGATGGAGCGCGACAGGATCGCAGAGCGCGACAGCAGCGGCGTCTGTCGCGCCACCTGATGCGCCACTTCCTCGCTCAATGCCGGAGCGTTCGTGACCAGCAGCGACTGTGCATCGGGGCCGTGCTCCGCCTGCGCCAGGAGATCGGCGGCCACGAAGTCGCCGCGGGCGCTGTCGTCCGCAATCACCATCACCTCGGTCGGGCCGGCGGGCAGGTCCGCTGCGGCTCCCTCAGCGTCCTGCGCCACCAGCATTTTCGCCGCCGTGACATACGCATTGCCGGGTCCAAAAATCTTGTCGCACTTCGGAATGCTGGCGGTGCCGTAGGCCATGGCGGCGATTGCCTGCGCCCCGCCCACCTTGAACACCTGTTCGATGCCCGCCATGCGCGCCGCGACCAGCACGCCGGGATCCGCGGCACCCTGGGCGTTCGGCGGCGTGCACATGATGCAGAGCCCGCAGCCGGCGATGGTTGCCGGAACCGCCAGCATGACCGCGGTCGAGGGCAGCGGTGCGGAGCCTGCGGGAACATACAGGCCGACGGCGCGCAGCGGAACGCTGCGCCGCTCGCAGACCACTCCGGGCGCGGTTTCGATGCGCAGCTGCGGTGCTCCTTGCGCCGCGTGGAAGCGCCGCACGTTGGCAATCGCGCGGGCGATCGCCGCCGTCTGCCCGGCAGAGAGCGAGCGCTCCGCGGCGATGAATTCCTGCGCAGTCACCTGCATCGAGTCCAGGCGCACCAGATCGAATTTTTCCGTGAGCGCAAGCACGGCCGCGTCGCCGTCGCGGCGCACCGCCTCGACCGTGCCGCGCACCGCCGCGCGGATCGCCGCCGCATCGCGTTGCGCGGGCCGCGCCAGTGCCTCGAGGCGCTGGCCGGCGGAGAGGGAATTCCAATCGAGAATACGCATGATGAATTGCGTCCTACGCCAGCATCTTCTCGACCGGAAGCACCAGCACCGAGGTTGCGCCCGCGCCCTTGAGCTCTTCCAGCGTTTCCCAAAACACGTTTTCGCGGCACACGGCGTGCACCGCCACGCGGTCGCCGCGCCCTTCGAGCGGGATCACCGTCGGCGCCTCGCTCCCCGGCAGAAGCTTGGCGATGGCCGGCAGCGCGGAGCGCGGCGCATGCAGCATGATGTACTTGCTGCCTTTGACCTGCTCGACGCCGTCGATGCGCATCAGCAGGCGCCGCGTCCACTCCTGCTTTTGCGGCGCGATCGGTACCGGCGTGCGGATCAGCGCGGCCTGGCTGTCGAGCACCCTCTCTGCCTGGCGCAGATGATTGGCCGCAAGCGTCGAGCCGGTCGACACCAGGTCGCAAATGAGGTCGGAGCGGCCGAGCCGCGGCGCGATCTCCACGGATCCGGAAAGGACCACCACCTCCGCGGCAATGCCGTGGTCCGCAAGGAAACGCCCGAGAATGTACGGATAGGTCGTCGCAATGCGTTTGCCCTGCAGCGACTGCGGATCGCGATAATCGAATCCGTCGGGCACGGCGATGCATAGCTTGCAGCGGCCGAAATCGAGGAGCTGCACCGTTTCGAACAACGGCGCGACGCCGCGCGCCGCGAACGCCAGCCGCTTCTCCTCGACGACGTTGAGCCCGACCAGGCCCAGATCGCACACATCCTCCTGCACCAGGTCCGGAATGTCGTCGTCGCGCACGAACAGCACGTCGAGCGGCATGTTCTCGCCGTAGCACATGAGCTGGTCCTTGCCGCGGCTGTACTTGAGGCCGCAGCGCGACAACAGCTCGAGCGAGCTGTCGGTGAGGCGTCCGCTCTTCTGTACGGCGATCTTCAGGCGCATCGGGTCGGGTGCGGGCGGCGAATTAGCCATTCAATTTCAACCGTTCGGTTACGGCGCGATAACCGCCGTTGCCCGAAATCAAATAACGGGCGACGCGCCCGATGGTGGTGACGCTGACGCCGGTTTGCCTGTGAATCTCCCGATACGGCAGACCGCGCTCGAGATGCTCGACCACCGCCCAGCGGTCGGCCATCGCCTGCAGCTCCGCCGGAGTGCACAGGTCACGGAAAAAGCTGCGGCATTCCTCGAGGCTGCGCAGCGCCAGTATCGCCGTGCACAGCGCACGCTCGTGCTCACGTTCCTGCCGCAATGTGACCGGACGATTGGTTTTCATGAATCCGCAACGCTCACCAATGTATTAACACACTAGTACATTAATACATTGGCATGACGGCCGCAAGCACAGGGCGCGCAAAATGCTTGACGCACACCTGCGCAATCCCTAAAATTCCCGCAGCTCATCTAGACCGGCTGAGGGAAAGGCCCTTAGAAGCCGGGGCAACCACCCCTCAGGTTCCCACGGAACCGGGCGGAACGGTGCCAACTCCTGCGGAATCGGACTAACACCCGGATCCGGTAGATGGGCGGTCGGTTTCGCGACGCGCGCTGGCGCTCCAGGGGTTATGTAAACCTTTCTATGGAGCGAAGTGCAAAGTGGCGGAAAACACCTCAACCCCGATCGACCAAACCCTTGAGCTGGCCGCGCCTTTCACCTTGCATTACGGCGATGTGCTTGCGGACGCCAAGATCGCTTATCGGCTGATCGGCCCGGAAAATGCGCCGGTGATCGCGGTGCTCGGCGGCATTTCCGCCCACCGCATCGTGGCCGGGGCAACGGGCGAGGGCTGGTGGCCGGAAATCGTCGGCCCGGGTCTCGGCGTCGATACCCGGCACTTCCGCGTCCTCGGCATCGATTATCTCGGCGGCCGCGGCGCGAGTTCCACGCCCGCGAGCGGCGGCAGGTTTCCGCCGCTGAGTTCCTACGATCAGGCCGATGCATTGTGCGCCATCGTGCGCGAGCAGCGCTTGAAACCGCTGCACGCCATCGTCGGCGCCTCGTACGGCGGGATGGTGGCGCTGTGTTTCGCCGAACGCTATCCGGAGTTCGTGAATCGCATCGTGGTGTTGAGCGCCGCCGACCGCTCCCAGGTGCTGTCGACCGCCTGGCGCAGCGTGCAGCGGCAAATCGTGCGCGAGGCGATCGCCCGCGGCGACGGTCCGGCCGGGCTCAAGCTCGCCCGCGCGTTGGCGATGGCAACCTACCGCAGTGCCGTGGAATTTCAGCTGCGCTTCGGCGCGGCGCCGACCCGCAATGCGGACCGCTTCCGCTTTCCGATCGAGGACTACCTGTTTGCGCGCGGCGATGACTATGTACAGAAGTACCGCGCCGAGTCGTTCCTGGTGTTGAGCGAATCGATCGATCTGCATCAGATGGATGCGACCCTGGTGCATACGCCCGCAACCCTGATTGCCGTGCGCGAGGATCAATTGGTGCCCTTCGCCGACATGCAGGCCCTGTCCGCGCGGCTCAATGGTCCGCGGCAGCTGATCGAGATCAATTCGATATTCGGCCACGACGCCTTCTTGAAAGAGGGCGCGGCACTGACGCCGATCATAAAACTAGCCCTCGCGGAGCAGACGACATGAGCAAGACGCCCTCCAGGAAAAACATCGCGACGCGATCGGTGCGCGCGGGGCTCGAATCGGACGCGCAGTACGGCTCCGTGGTGCCGCCGATTTATCTGTCGACGAATTTCGCCTTCGAGAAATTCGGCAAGCCGCGTCAGTACGATTACACGCGTTCGGGCAATCCGACCCGGGATCAATTGAGCAGCACCTTGGCGGATCTCGAAGGCGGTGTGGGTGCCGTGGTGACGTGCACGGGACTGTCGGCGGTCGCGCTGATACTGGCCACGCTGCCGAGCGGCGCGCGCGTGATCGCGCCTTATGATTGTTACGGCGGGACCTACCGCCTGCTCGCCGCGCTGCACGCCCAGGGAAACCTCGTCGTTGAATTCGTCGATCAAGCCGATGCCGCGGCCATGCGCACTGCGCTTGCGGCGGGCGCGAAGCTCGTCTGGATCGAGACTCCCAGCAACCCGCTGTTGCGGGTGGTCGACATCCGCGCGCTGGCCGACGCCGCGCATGCCGCGGGTGCGTTGGCGGTGGTCGACAACACGTTCCTGTCGCCCATCTGGCAGCGCCCGCTCGCGCTCGGCGCCGACCTGGTCATGCACTCCACCACCAAGTATTTGAACGGCCACAGCGATGTGGTCGGCGGTGCCGTGATCGCGGCGAGTACGGAGCTCATGAACAATCTCGCCTGGTGGGCCAACGCGACCGGCGTCACCGGAGCGCCGTTCGACAGCTTCCTGACGCTGCGCGGCGTGCGCACGCTGCATGCCCGCATGCGGGTGCATGCGGAGAATGCCGCTGTGGTGGTCGAATGCCTGACCCGGCATCCGGCCGTTGCGCAGGTCTACTATCCAGGCCTTCCGGGCCACCCCGGCCACGAGATCGCGCTGCGCCAGCAGAGTGGTTTCGGCGCGATGTTGAGTTTCGAGCTGCACGGCGGCGCAGCGGCGGTCGAAGCCTTCCTCGCCGGGCTCGAATGTTTCACGCTCGCGGAGTCGCTCGGCGGTGTCGAGAGCCTGATTTCGCATCCGGCGAGCATGACCCATGCCGGCATGGAAGAGTCGGCGAGGCTGCGCGCCGGCATCGGTGCGGGGTTGCTGCGCGTCTCGGTGGGAATCGAGGATCCCGCGGATTTGGTGGCGGATTTGACCGCCGGCTTGGAGCGCGCCGTCAGAGCCGAGCCAGCACCGCATCTGCGGCGGCACGCGTCGTAATTCCCCTGCCCGGGGCGGCGAGATCGCCGGGCAGAGCTCCGGATTCGATCGCCCGCGAGACGGCGCCTTCGAGCGCGCTCGCTTCGCCTTCCAACTGCAAGGCGTAGCGCAGCAACAGCGCGGCGCTCAAGATCGCGGCGTACGGATTGGCGATGCCGCGGCCGGCGATGTCCGGCGCGGAGCCGTGAATGGGTTCGAACAGTCCGCCGCGCGCGCCGGCGCCGAGCGAGGCCGAGGGCAGCAAGCCCAAGGACCCGGCCAGCATGGAGGCTTCATCGGTGAGAATGTCGCCGAACATGTTTTCCGTCACGATCACGTCGAAGTCGCGCGGCCGCCGCAGAAGATGCATGGCGGCGGCGTCGACCAGCATGTGCTCGAAGGCCACATCGGAGAACTCGGCGGGCATGATCCGCTCCACCACCGAGCGCCACAGGCGCGAAGTTTCGAGCACGTTGGCCTTGTCGATCGAAGTGAGCTTGCGGCGGCGTGCGCGGGCCAGGGTTGCCGCGAGACGCACCACGCGTTCGATCTCCTCCACCGTATAACGGCAGACATCGACGGCTTCCGTGGCGCTGCGCGTCTTCTCGCCGAAATAAATCCCGCCGGTCAATTCGCGCACCACCATGATGTCCACGCCGCGCAGCAATTCGGCCTTGAGCGGCGAGGCCTCGAGTACCGCCGGGTGCGGCACCACCGGCCGCAGGTTGGCGAACAGCCCGAGCGCCTTGCGCAATTGCAAAAGGCCCTGTTCGGGGCGGACCGGGGCATCGGGGCGGGACCATTTGGGGCCGCCCACCGCGCCCAATAAAATCGCGTCCGACCGCTTTGCCAACTCGAGAGTGGCCGCCGGCAGCGCCTCACCCGTGGCATCGATGGCGGCGCCGCCCACGAGCGCCGGCGAGAACTGAAAATCGTGCCCGAACCGGGCCGCGACCGCAGCGAGCGCCCGCACCGCTTCAGTGGTCACCTCCTCGCCGATGCCGTCGCCGGCCAGAACTGCAATCTGCGCCTTCACCCGGATCGAGCTGCTTCGAAGCGCTCGATGTCCTTCAACCGCGAGCGCAGGTACCCAAGTTCGTCGATGCCGTTCATCAGGCAATGCCGCGCGAACGCTTCCAAGGGGAAGGTCACCGACACTCCCGTCGGCAGGGTCAGGCGGGCCGCGCCCAGATCGATGTCGACGAGGGCCCCGGGATTATCCAGCAGCCAGCGCGATGTGGCATCGTCGACGACGACCGGCAGCAAGCCGTTCTTCAATGAATTGCTGCGAAAGATGTCGGCTATTTCCGTGCTGATGACGGCCCGGAAGCCGAAATCCAGCAGCGCCCAAGGCGCATGTTCGCGCGACGAGCCGCAGCCGAAATTGCGGCCTGCGACCAGCACCGCTGCGCCGCGAGCTTCGGGGCGGTTCAATGCAAAATCCGGATCCGGCGCGCCGTCCGCCCGATAGCGCCAGTCCGCGAATAGTTGCCGTCCCAAGCCTTGTTTCGTGGTGGTGGTGAGGAATCGTGCGGGAATGATTTGATCGGTGTCGATGTTGCTCGAGGCGAGCACCACGGTTTTGGAATGAACGCGTAGCACCGGTTCCACTACAGCATCTCCCGAGGGTCGGCGATCCGGCCGCGCACCGCGCTCGCCGCCGCCGTGAACGGGCTGACCAGCAAGGTGCGCGCGCCCACGCCCTGACGTCCCTCGAAATTGCGGTTGCTGGTGCTGATCGAATATTGGCCGGCGGCGACGGTGTCGCCGTTCATCCCCAGGCACATCGAGCAACCCGACTCCGCCCATTCCGCGCCCGCCGCCTTGAATATGTCGGCGTAGCCCGCGGCCTCGGCTTCGCGTTTGATCGACTGCGATCCCGGGACGATGAGCAGACGCACCCCGGGCGCCACCTTGCGGTCCTTGAGGATGTGCGCGGCCGCCTCGAGATCGCCCAGCCGCCCGTTGGTGCAGCTGCCGATGAACACCACGTCCACCGGTTTGCCGAGCATGGCATCGCCGCCGTGAAAACCCATGTAGCGCAGTGCCTTGTCGAAGACCTCGTCGCCCGCCGCCGGGATGCTCGCGCCGATCGGAATCACCATGCCGGGATTCGTTCCGTAGGTGATCATCGGCTCGAGCAGCGAGGCGTCGATGTCGACCGACGAATCGAAATCGGCGCCCGGATCCGTGACCAAGCTCCGCCATCGGGCGAGCGCGCCGTCCCACTCGGCTCCGCGCGGCGCGCGCGGCTTGTCCATGAGGTAGGCGAATGTGACCTCATCCGGGGCGATCATCCCGGCGCGCGCACCGGCTTCGATCGACATGTTGCACACCGTCATGCGCTCATCCATGGACAGCGCGCGGATCGCCGAGCCGCGATATTCGAATACGCGGCCGGTGCCGCCGGAGACGCCGATTTTGCCGATGACGGCGAGGATCAAATCCTTGGCGGTGACCCCGGGATGCAGCCGGCCTTCGACGTTCACGGCGAAGGTCTTCGGTTTGCGCTGCAAAAGCGCTTGCGTCGCAAACACGTGGCCGACTTCCGTCGTGCCGATCCCGAAGGCGAGCGCACCGAACGCGCCGTGAGTGCTGGTATGGCTGTCGCCGCAGACGATGGTCATGCCGGGCTGGGTGGTCCCGAGTTCCGGACTGATGACGTGTACGATCCCGCGCCGCGCGTCGCGCATGCCGAACAGTTCGACGCCGAACTCCGCCGCATTGCGCTCGAGTTGCCGCACCTGTTTTGCAGCCGCGTCGAGTTTGATGGGCACGTTGCCGAACACCTGCTCGGTGCTGGTGGGTATCGAATGGTCCATGGTTGCAAGCGTCCGATCGGGACGCCGTACCGGCAGGCCCAGGTCGCGCAGCACGCTGAAGGCCTGCGGCGAAGTCACTTCGTGGATCAGATGCAGGTCGATGTACAGCACCGCCGGCGTGTCGGCGGTTTCCGCAACGACTTCATGCGCCGTCCAGACTTTGTCGAACAACGTGCGCGCGGCCATGAACGTCAGGCTTTCCCGGCTTCCAACCAGGGCATGCGGGCGCGCAGCGCCGCACCGACCTTTTCGATCGGGTGATTGAGATCCGCCTTCAGCAGCTTGGAGTACTTGCGGCGGCCGCCCTTGTTCTCCGCGATCCACTGGCGCGCGAACTTGCCCTGCTGGATCTCGCTCAGAATCTTGCGCATTTCCCTCTTCGTGGCCTTGTTGACCACACGCGGGCCGCGGGTCAGGTCGCCGTACTTGGCCGTCTCGCTGATGAAGCGGTGCATTTTCGTGATGCCCCCCTCATGCAGCAGGTCGACGATCAACTTGAGCTCATGCAGGCACTCATAGTACGCAACCGCCGGTTGATAACCGGCCTCGACCAAGGTTTCGTACCCCTTGACGACCAGTTCGGTCGCGCCGCCGCACAGCACGGCCTGCTCGCCGAACAGATCCGTCTCGGTCTCCTCGCCGAAAGTCGTTTCCAACACGCCGCCGCGCGTGCCGCCGATGCCGTCGGCGTAAGCCAGCGCTTTGGCTTTGGCATGCTTCGACGGATTTTGCGCAACCGCAATCAGGCACGGCACGCCGCGCCCCTGCTGATACTGGCGCCGCACCAGATCTCCCGGGCCCTTCGGCGCGATCAGCACCACATCCAGATCCTTGCGCGGCTTGATCTGCTTGAAATGAATATTGAAGCCGTGGGCAAACAGCAGCGTGGCGCCTTTCTCGATCACGTCCTTGAGCTCGGCGTAGAGTGTCCTTTGCGTAAGATCCGGGACCAGCATCGCCACCAATTGCGCGCCCTCGACAGCGGCGGCGGGTTCCAGGACTTTGAGACCGTCCTTCTTGGCCTTGTTCCAGCTATCGCCTTTGCGGACGCCGACCACCACGTCATAGCCGCTGTCGCGCAAGTTGAGCGCGTGCGCGCGGCCCTGGCTGCCGTAGCCCAAGACCGCGATGCGCGCTCCGCGCAGTGCTTTCCTGTCGACGTCTTTTTGCGAATACAAACGCATGCAATTCTCCTGTAACCCCCAAAACCAATCCTGCAAAATGCAAGACCCCGCCTGGAACACTTTGTTGCCTACGCGGGGTCCGTTAGTATTGTGCGATCGCCGAATAAGTAGCCGGAAATGTCAACACAGAATCTACCACGATGCAAGGTCTTCCCCGAGTGAGTACATGAGCCTCGAAAGCAGTGAATCGGTGCCTTTGTGGCTGCTGTATGAGCATGAAGCGGATGCATGGCGGGCGACGCAAACGCCGCCGGTGGCGGGCTGGCTCAGCATGCAAAATTTCAAGGGGGAGAAACACCGCGTGGTGCTGGTGCCGGATCCCGCCGGCGAGCTTCGCGCTGCGGTGTGCGGCTTGGGACGGCGTCAGGGCGAATTGTCCCTCTGGCACGCCGCCGGTCTCATTGAACGCCTGCCATCGCGCCGCTTCCGTCTTGCCCAGTCGTTCACCGCCGCGGAGGCGACGCAGCTATGCCTGGGCTTCGGCTACGGAAGCTATCGATTCGACCGCTACCGGGCGCCGAAAAGCGACGCCGCGAGCGTCGCGGCGCCCGCCAATGCCGACATGCAGTTCGTGGCGCTTGCGCTCGAGTCCTTGCGCATGGCGCGCGACTGGATCAACACGCCGACCGCCGATTTAGGGCCGGTGGAATTTGCCGCCGCGGCGCGCCGCCTTGCCGAGCGCAATCGGGCTGCCTACCGGGAGTGGGTGGGCGAGGAGCTGCTCGCGGCGAATTTCCCGGCCATCCACGCGGTGGGACGCGCCAGCAGCGAGGCGCCGCGGCTGGTCGAACTGCGCTGGGCGCCGCCCGCAGGCGAGAGCTGTCCGCGCCTCACCTTGGTGGGCAAGGGCGTTTGTTTCGACAGCGGCGGGCTGGATATCAAGACAGGATCCGGAATGGCGCTCATGAAGAAGGACATGGGCGGGGCGGCGGTGGCTCTGGGTCTTGCACACATGCTCATGAGCGTGCAAATCCGTGCGCAGCTGCGGGTGCTCGTGCCGATGGTGGAGAATGCCATCAGCGGCAATGCCTACCGTCCGGGCGATGTCTTGAAGACGCGCAAGGGGTTGACGGTGGAGGTCGGCAACACGGATGCGGAGGGCCGGCTGGTACTGTGCGATGCGCTGGCGCTGGCCGACGCCGAGCATCCGGATTTGATCGTCGACTTCGCCACCTTGACCGGCGCGGCCCGCGTCGCCCTGGGCCCGGAATTGCCCGCCTTGTTCGGCAACGACGATGCCATCGTGCAGGACCTGGCGCGGGTGGCGGCCCTCGAGCACGATCCGCTCTGGCCGATGCCCTTGTGGCCAAGCTACGAAGATGAACTCGCGAGCAAGATTGCCGACCTCAATAATGTCGCGGCTTCGACGCTGGCGGGTGCGATTTTCGGCGCCTTGTTCCTCAAGCGCTTCGTCAGCGAGTCGACGCCCTGGCTGCATGTCGACTTGTACGCCTGGAATTCCAAGGATCGTCCGGGCCGCAGCATCGGCGCCGAGGCTCAGGCAATGCGTGCGCTGTACCGTTATCTGGTGCAGCGCTACGGCGCCGCGCCCTAATTCTCGTTGCAGAGTGGCAACGCGCATGATTATGCTGCCGCCTCCCGGGGTCGCCCGCTCTTCCATCAAGCCCAAGGCCCATGCCGAAACATTCCCGTCCCGTCGATGTCCGTCAGCATTCGCGTGTCGTCGTCGATGGGGTCAAGCAGACGCCGAGCCGTGCAATGCTGCGCGCGGTCGGCTTTGCAGATGATGATTTCGAAAAGCCGCAGGTAGGTATCGCTTCGACCTGGAGCAACCTGACCCCGTGCAACATGCACATCGATGAATTGGCGCGTCTCGCCGCCGCGGGCGCGGAGTCTGCCGGAGCGAAGGCGATCACCTTCAATACCATCACGGTTTCCGATGGCATTTCCATGGGAACGCCCGGCATGCGCTACTCCTTGGTGTCGCGCGAGGTCATCGCCGATTCGATCGAAACCGTGGTCGGCGCACAAGGCTTCGACGGCGTGGTGGCCATCGGCGGCTGCGACAAGAACTTGCCGGGATGCTTGATGGCGTTGGCCCGGCTCGATCGTCCGGCTGTGTTCGTGTACGGGGGTACCATCCGGCCCGGCCTCGACCGCCGCGACATCGTGTCGGTATTCGAAGCGGTCGGCGGTTTTGCGCAAGGCACAGTGAGCGAGCAGCAGCTCAAATTCGTCGAACGAACCGCGATACCCGGACCCGGGTCCTGCGCCGGCATGTACACCGCCAATACCATGGCTTCGGCCAGCGAAGCGCTCGGCATGAGTCTGCCGAACAGCTCAGCCCAAGACGCGATCTCCGGGCAGAAGCGTGATGACTCCACGCGCGCGGGTGCGGCCGTGGTTGATTTGATCAAGCGCGGGGTCACCCCGCGTCAGATAATGACCCGCCGCGCCTTCGAAAATGCCATCACCGTGGTGATCGCCCTCGGCGGATCGACCAATGCGGTCCTGCACCTGTTGGCGATCGCGTCGTGCGCCAACGTGCCGCTCAAACTCGACGATTTTACGCGCCTCGGCAAGCGCGTTCCGGTGTTGGCGGATCTGCGCCCCAGCGGGCGCTACTCGATGTCCGAGCTCGTCGCCATCGGCGGCATTCAGCCGTTGATGAAAACCTTGCTGGATGCGGGTTTGCTGCACGGCGATTGCCTGACGGTCACGGGAGCCACCCTGGCCGAGAACCTGCGCGGCGTCGCCCCTTATCCACCGGGCCAGGAGATCATTCACACGCTCGCCGAGCCCATCAAAAAGGACAGCCACCTGGTCGTACTCTATGGGAACTTGGCGCCGCAAGGCGCGGTCGCCAAAATTACCGGGAAGGAAGGCTTGCGCTTTGCGGGCAAGGCGCGCGTGTTCAATTCCGAGGAGGATGCTTTGCGGGGCATTCTAGGCGGCAAAGTTCGCGCGGGCGACGTCGTGGTGATCCGCTACGAGGGGCCGATAGGCGGCCCAGGGATGCGCGAGATGTTGAGCCCGACGGGTGCCATCATGGGCAGGGGCCTGGGTCAGGATGTGGCACTGATCACCGACGGACGCTTCTCCGGCGGCAGCCACGGCTTCGTGGTCGGGCATGTGTCGCCGGAGGCGGCGATCGGCGGGCCGCTCGCGCTCGTCAAGACGGGCGACGGCATCACGATTGATGCGCAGCGTCGCGAGATCGAGCTCGAGGTCGGCGCCGCCGAACTTGCCCGCCGGCGCAAAGCCTGGCGAGCGCCGAAACCCTATGCTCGCCGTGGTGCGTTGGCCAAGTATGCGCAGCAAGTAAGCAGTGCATCCTTGGGTGCCGTCACCGACCTGGAGCCGCTGTCGCCCGCGTCTCAAAGAGCACGTCTTGGCAGGGTTTGATGGCTGCCATTCCTTGCGCAAAGTGGCGCTTGCAGTTCATGCGCGATGTGTGTCAGTCTCTTTACTCGCTGAAGGGAATGAAGGAACGCTGCGAAGCGTGATGCGAGTCATCGTCGGCGCGTACGGCGCCGCCAAGCGAATTGATTCAGGGGTAGGTCGCACTGACATATGTACAAATACGAAAACCCGTCATTGTTTTCAGGCAGGAGGGGCGCAGCCTTTCTTGCCGTCATCATTCTGCACATAGGCATTGTCTGGGCGTTCTACACGGGATTGGCCGGCAAGCTGGTTCAAACGATTATTCCGCCCGTCGAAATCGCTCAGATCGACAAGCCCAAGGACATCGACAAACCGCCGCCGCCGCCGCCCAAGCTCGAAGAAATCAAACCCTACGTACCGCCGCCGGAGTTCGTGGACATCCAGGCGCCGCAGGTCGAGACCACGGCGATCACGCAGACCACGCAGGTCAATAGGCCGCCGCCGGCCCCCGTGGCGGCGGCTCCCGTTCCCGGCACTCCGCCGCACATGGATCCGAAGCACCCGCTGCACATCGGCGAGGACTATTATCCCGATGCCTCCAAGCGTGCCAACGAGGAGGGTCGTTGCATCGTGTCCGTCACGGTGGCCGTTGACGGGAAGATAACGAATGAGTCCATTCAGACGAGTTCGGGTTTTCCGCGCTTGGATGAAGCATGTTTGAAGGGCGTGCACGGGCAACGTTTGATACCGGCCATGGAAAATGGCAAGCCGGTGGAGAAGACCGTATCCCTTCCGATTGTATGGAAGCTCACGGGCAAGTGACGTTTGCGAACCAAAACGGTTGATTAACTACTACATTAGCTTTAAAGCAGAGGGAATCGGTCAATGCAAGAGACAGCTGTTGAAAACCCATATGGTCTTGGAGCTCTGATCGCGAACGGCGATATCATTGCCCGGTCCATCCTAGCCATCTTGTTGATCATGTCGCTGCTGACGTGGTTCATCATGATCACGAAGTTCTTCGACCAAGGCCGGCAACGACGTCAGGCGATTCAGGCCGAGAAGGAGTTCTGGTCGTCCGCGAGCCTGACCGACGCGCTGCAAAAATTGCAGGGCTCGTCCAATCCGTTTCGCGCGCTGGCCGAGACCGGACGGCAGGCTTACGAATATCACGAGACGAACAAGACGCGGCTGTCGGGCGCCATCGGCACCAGCGAATGGATCACCGAGTCGTTGCAGCGTACGGCGGACCAGGTCGTCAGCCGGATGCAGTCGGGCTTGCCGGTGCTCGCCTCCGTCGGCGCGACTGCGCCGTTCGTCGGACTGCTCGGCACGGTCATCGGCATCTACCACGCGCTGATCGCGATCGGCGTCGCCGGACAGGCGTCCATCGACAAGGTGGCCGGCCCCGTCGGCGAAGCGTTGATCATGACCGCCATCGGCCTGGCCGTCGCCGTGCCCGCAGTGTTGGGTTACAACATCCTACTGCGCCGCAATAAGGGCGTACAGGAAATGGTCAGCCACTTCACGCATGAGTTGCACGCCTACTTGATCTCGGGCGCGAAGATGGGTTTGGGCATGGACAAGTCAGCGCCGCCGCCGGTCGGCACCAAGCCCGCAGCCTCAGCCGCCCGCTAGGAACAGACCATGGCGATCAATGTCGGTGGTGATGAAGAAGCCGCTTCGATGTCGGACATCAACGTCACGCCGCTCGTGGACGTGATGTTGGTGCTCCTGATCATATTTATCATAACCATTCGGGTCATCATCCAGCAGGTGCAGTTGGACCTGCCGAAGGCGACCAATCTGCCGACGCAGACCAAGCCGGAGAACATCACCATTGCCATCGACAAGCAGGGCGACATCTACTGGAATACCCGGGCGCTGTCGGGTCAGGATGAGCTCAAGCAGAAGCTGCGCGAGATCGCGCGCATCGACCCGCAGCCGGAAGTGCATATTCGCGGTGATGCGGCAGTCAGGTATCAGTTTGTCGGTCAAGTACTCGTGGCCACCCAGCAGATCGGCATCCGCAAAGTGGCGTTCATCACCACGCCCGATCATTTCGGCCCCGGAACCTAGGAGGCAACGCACATGGCCATGAGTGTAGGCGGAGGTGGCGAAGGCCAATCGTACTCCGACATCAATATGACACCGTTGATCGACGTCATGCTGGTGCTGTTGATCATTTTCATCATCACGATCCCGAGCATGACGCACGCGGTGAAGATCGACAACCCGCTGCCGCCGCCGCCGAATTTTGTGCCGCCGCCGCCGCCTGAGGTCATCGATTTGACCATCGATTTCGACGGCACCCTC
>Ga0181537_10001049_pt1 | contig 25774 bp, 25 predicted proteins | sample PEATcosm2014_Bin_39_FD_119765 | JGI IMG/M metagenome (GOLD analysis project Ga0181537, IMG submission 119765) | Peatland microbial communities from MTU Mesocosm Facility, Houghton, MI, USA - PEATcosm2014_Bin23_10_metaG | ecosystem: Environmental > Terrestrial > Soil > Wetlands > Peat | place...
GGCTGGCGAAATCACGGATGACGGTCACCGCCCGAAGCTGCGCGCGCAACGCCGGCGTCGTCGTTGGGCTATCGATTACCTCGCTGATCGGCCGGCGCTTCGCCATGAGCGCGAAATGACCTTGGGCGCTCTGCAATAGGTAGCAACCGCCACTCAGGGAGACGATGACGATCAGCACGAGAATCGAGGCGGCGCGGACGACCACGTTGATGCTGGTAATATTCACCCATGCGAGTGTATCTGGTTGGAGGAGCCGTCCGGGACGGCTTGCTCGGGTTACCGGTCAAGGAACGCGATTGGGTCGTGGTCGGCGGCAGCCGCGAGGAGCTGTTGCGTTTGAAATATCGCGAGGTCGGCCGCGACTTTCCGGTGTTTCTGCATCCCGACAGCCATGAGGAATATGCGCTCGCGCGGCGCGAGCGCAAGGTCTCGCCCGGCTATCGCGGATTTGCAGTGGAATTCGGTCCCGAAGTGACGCTCGAGGAGGACCTGGCGCGGCGCGATCTGACCATCAACGCCATCGCCCGATCCGACGACGGCACTTTGCTCGATCCGCACGGCGGCAGACGAGATCTCGATGCACGTGTGCTGCGGCACGTGTCGCCGGCGTTCGTCGAGGACCCCGTGCGGGTGCTGCGCGTGGCGCGCTTCGCCGCTCGCTTCGCGCCGCTGGGCTTTCACGTGGCGCCGGAAACGCTGGGGCTGATGCACGCCATGGTGGAGCGCGGCGAGGTCGACGCGCTGGTGGCCGAGCGCGTATGGCAGGAGACCGAGAAGGCGCTGGGCGAACCCAAGAGCAGCGCGTTCTTTCAGGTTTTGCGCGAGTGCGGCGCCTTGAAGGTCATCTATCCCGAAATCGACGCGTTGTTCGGCGTCCCGCAACCGGCGCAGTGGCACCCCGAGATCGACACCGGCGTACACACCTTGATGGTGCTCGATCAGGCCTGCGCCCTCAGCGCCGACCCGAAAGTCAGGTTTGCCGCCGTCATGCACGATCTCGGCAAAGGCACCACCCGCCGGGAGGAATGGCCGAGCCACCGCGGGCACGAGGAGCGCAGCGTCGCGCTGCTCGACGCGCTGTGCGCACGGCTGCGCGTTCCCGGCGACTACCGCGAACTCGGCATCATCGTGGCGCGATATCACGGCAATGTGCATCGCGCCTTCGAGCTCAAGCCGAAAACCGTGCTCGAATTCATGGAGCGGGCCGATGCATTCCGCCGTCCCGCGCGATTTGCGGAAGCGCTGCTCGCCTGCGAGGCGGACTCGCGCGGCCGCACCGGATTGGAATCGGTGCCGTATCCGCAGCGCGAATTTCTGCTGGCGGCGCGCGAAGCCGCCGCTGCCATCAAACCCTCGCCGGCGGACATCGCGGCCGGGGACGGGGCGCAGATCGCCGAAGATCTGCACCGGCGGCGCCTGCTGGCCATCGCGGACGAGCGGGCGGCACGGCGCGACGGTCGGGAGCAGCCGCTTTAGTCTATACGCCGCCCGCGGCGTTGCTATCATTCGTGAGCCGAGCGTTTCGCAATTCAGTGGCAATCAAGGATGACATCCATGGTGCGGATCAGCGTCTTTGCCGCAGTCTTGGTTATGACTGCAATCCGCGAAGATCCCTGATCCTGCGCGCCATATATGCGCTGTGCCTTGCTTTGGCGACACTCACCCATGTGATTTTTGATTTGCGATACGGGCTGCTTCTGCAAGGCCTCGAGCCCCTCGGATATCCCGCCTTCGTGCGCATGTATTGGGCATCCCTCACGTTCTTGGATCCCCTATGTGCGTTGCTCCTGTTTATCCGTCCGCGCGCCGGCGTAACTCTCTGTGCAGGAATTATCGTTACGGACGTGCTCAATAACAGTTGGGTCGGATATCATCGCTCGAAAATCGATCTCGGTTATATATTGCAAGTCGTCTTCCTGATTTTCGTGGTGACGACGGCAAAGTCTGCGTGGCACGGTTTGTCACCGAACTCGAAGATTTCAACGAAGGGAGAGTGAAAGACTCCCCATTAATTGCCTCGCGAAATAGTTTGGTGACCGTAGGACGTGGGACAGAACATAGTTCACGCAAAACGCTTAGTTCTCTTGAAGCCAGAGATCCAAATCAATGCCCATTGCATTCAGAATTTCCTCCAATTTTGCCGACTCGACCGCATCCAGAAGCGCTCTGTCGAACTGTTGCAAGAGGCGCCGCTTTTCCGAATTCCCGCCGCATAGCATGTAACGTTCCGGCTTCTGATCACTTGCTCGAGCCGATACTTTCAGACACTCGCGCCGCAGTGCTAGCCCGGCGGCGACAGCCTCTGGAGTGGATTGGCCTGATGAGAAGCGACGCAATCGCTGCTGTTTCAAAAGTAGGTAGATATAATGCTGGCTACCAAAGTATCCTGTCGAATCGCAGAACACATCCCCAGTTTCCTTTTCTATCAGGCCGGCCCCCCAGCCAGGAGCCGGTTCGAATCCGCCATCGACCAGCGTCCCGAGATCGAGCAGCGGAAGCGGGTCTCGGTGAAGAAAGAGATCCCAATCACTCCTGCTTTTGCCGTTTTGCTCCAGAGCGAAGGAGATCCCGCGAGAGCCCTTCGGAAGCGGTTTTAACTCTGCCATTCGGCGGGAACAGACGCCGATTGCCTCCGCCGGTTCCAGAGTCACCGAACGCAAGCGGGGAGAAAGACGGACCGTATGCACGGACAGCGATTCAAATAACCCCTCCAGAAGTCGTCGCGAAGCCGCTTCAATCGTGTCAATGGATAGGCTATCAATGAATCTTACGACTCGACACAGAGGAAACAGCCCCAAGTTACTCCCCGCCTCTCAATTTTCTCGAGCACACGAAGTAGGTCTCCAATAGGGCCGTCAATCTTGGCGAGGCCATCGTGGATTGCCGCCGGCTCCGACACGGTTCAGTTGCATCCATCTTGCGACCATCAGTGATCCTCCTTTGGAATCACGCGCTCAGCGTCGAGCCTCGCTCCCGAGTAGCCTCGGCAAATCGCTGATCAGAGCGATGACGGTATAACCGAACAGTCCCGCCAGCATGAACAGCACGGCACCGACGCACATGGCCGGCGAGAAGCCCGCGCGCAGGCTGTTGAAGATCTTGATCGGCAGGGTCTCGATCGCGAACCCGACCACCATTTGCGCGATGATGTATTCGTTGAGGCTCAAGAGACACACGAACAGCATCCCGGAGACGATGTAGGGCGTGACGATCGGCAGTACGATGGTGCGGAATATATCCGCATCGCGCGCGCCCAGGGTTTGCGCCGCCTCGACCAGCGTGCGATCGATCGAATGAAAACCGAGCATCATCGCCGCCAGCGGCAACTGTAAAAACACCACGGCATGGGCGATGACCACGTCCTCCATCCGCCCGACGTGGCCGACCAGGCTCCAGAAGACCAGGAACACCACGGCGAGCACCACCGGCGGCAACATGAAGGGCACGCGCCCCAGCGTATTCAGTGCCCGCGCCACGCGCAGCCGATATTTCCATTCGAAGTAGCAGATCGGCAACGCCACGCTGGCGGCCAGCAGCGCCGCGCACAGGCCGATGAGCAGCGATGATCGCAGCGCGCCCATCCAGGCCGGATCATGCAGGAAATCGACGTACCAACGGATGCTCCACTGCGCCGGCGGAAAGCGCATGCGCCGCGAGTCGTTGAAGCTCACGCCCGCGACAATGACCAGCGGCAAGGCCAGAAAGGACGCGAACAATGCAAGAAAGACATGACGCCCGAGGCGCGCCACGGCGTTGGCCGGCGTCGCGCCCATCAGGTGGGACGCCCGCGGCCGCCGAGCGTCAGCAGGATCCCGCAAACGAGCGCCGTTGCCGCCAGGAAAGCCACCGACATCGCGGTGGCGAGCGGCAGGTTGCCGGCGTCGAGGGCCGCCCTGCTGATCAGGATGGCGACCGTCCACTGTTCGGGCCGCCCGAGCACCAGCGGCGCCACGTAGCTGCCGATCGCGACGATGAAGGACATCAGCAAACAGGTGACGATCGGCCGCCGCATGAGCGGCACGATGACGCTGAAGAACGCGCGCATCGGCGATGCGCCCATCGTCTGCGCCGCCTCTGCCAGCTGCGGGTCGATGCGCGACATGCCGGGAAACAGCAGCAGCACGGAGAAGGGAATCACCAGGTACACCAGGCAGGCAACGACTGCCCACAGGTTCGGCGACAAGGACTCGGGTTCCGGCAGCAGATGCAGCCACACCAGCACATTGGAAAATCCGATTCGCTTGGCGAGCATCACTTGCCAGGCGAACGTGATCAGCACCTCGGACAAGGAGAGCGTCGTCAGCAGAAACACCAGCCAGACGACCTGCGCGCGGCGGCTCATCCGCGTGATCCAAAAGGTGAACGGAAAACACAAGCACAGACTGGTGACCGCGACTCCGGCGGCCAGCACCAGGGAAAATCCGACCGAACCCAAAAATGCGCGGTCGCCCGCCAAGCCTGTGTAGTTTTGCAGATCGAATCCGCCTTCCCCGAGGGCGCCGAAGCCGGGGCGTGCGAGGCTCGCGCGCAACAATAAAACGAACGGCACGACAAAAAACGGCACGATCACGCACGCCGGCCAGATCAACAGAAGGCTGCCGCCGGGCGGCAGCAAGCGCCGCGCACGTTCCGGCGCGTCGGCGAATTCCGCGTTGTCGATGCTGCTCACGGCGGCAGCACCCGGCACGCATCGGCGGCGAATTGCAGCCCCACCCGGTCCGACGCTTGCATGCCGTCCCACTGCGCGGACGGCGACACCGTGATGATTTCGCGCCCGCCGCAGTCGATTCGAGCCTCGATTGTCGACCCGAAATCGCGGATGAAGGTAATGGTGCCCGACAGGCCACCCGAGTGACCGCTCGCCAGCCGATTGACCAGGATATTTTCCGGCCGCACGGACAGCGTCGCCGCGGCACCCGGCAGCGCTGCGGCCGGGATCGACGCCACTTCGATCGTGTGATCGCCAAAACGCACGCGATCCGCGCCCGTCACTTCCACCTCGATGAGATTGCTCGAGCCGATGAAGGTGGCGACGAACTTGTTGGCCGGATTGCGATAGATGTCGAGCGGTGCGCCCATTTGCTCGATGCGGCCGTGCGCGATGACGAGGACCGTATCGGCGAGCGTCATCGCTTCACGCTGATCATGCGTGACCAGAATGGTCGTGATCTTGAGCTTTTGCTGCAGCTGCCTGATCTCGACCTGCATCTCCTCGCGCAGCTTGGCGTCGAGCGCCGAGAACGGTTCATCCATCAGCAAAATGCGCGGCTCCTGCGCCAGCGCCCGCGCGATGGCGACCCGCTGCCTCTGGCCGCCGGAGAGTTGCGAGACCGCGCGCTTGGCCATGCCGGGCAAGCGCACCAGTTCGAGCAATTCCTCCACCCGCTCGCGTCGCGCCCGGCGATTCCCGTCGCGCAGCCGCAGGCTGTAGCCGACATTGTCCTCGACGTTCAGATGCGGAAACAACGCGAGCGACTGGAAGACCATGCCGAAGCTGCGCTCGCAGGGCGCACGCGCCGTGATGTCGATATCATCCAGTACGATGCGTCCCGCGCTCGGGATCTCGAGACCGGCAATGAGCCGCAGCAGCGTGGTCTTGCCGCAGCCCGAGGGGCCGAGAAAGCACACGAAGTCGCCATGCGCCACCTGGAAAGAAACATGATCCACGACCGGCGTCTTGCCGAAGGTCTTGGCGACTCCCTGCACTTCCAGTCCCGGCATGCCGTTTCCTCAAAGCCCGCTAAGGATCCATCAGCCGGCGAGCATCTTGGTGAATTGCTGTTCCATGTAGGAGAAGTATTTGGCGCGCGCCGCGGCGGCCTTGAAGAGCGGCGGCACGGTGGTCGACACCGTGTTGAACTCGGCCTGCGTCAGATTCAATTTGCCGCGCTCGACCAGCGGCACCAATCCTGCGCTGCGAACCAGCATCTGCTGCGCCTCCGGCGTGCAGATGAAATTGACGAATTCGATGGCTTCCGCCTGTTTTTTTGAATTGGCGAGCAATGCCCAGGAGCCGTAATCGAGCAATCCGCCCTCCTTCGGGAAGATCGAAACGACCGGCGTGCCGTTCTTCGCCATCGTGTGGGCGACGTCGTTGAAATACTCTCCGCCGATGACATCGCCGTTTTCGAGCGCCGTCTGCATGGTTCCCTCTTCCTCCCACCACAGCTTGACGTTCGGTTTCAACTCGGCAATCTTCGCGACGACCTTGTCGATGCCTTCCTTGGTATCGAGAATGCCGGTGCCGCCGAACCAGGTGCCCGCGGTGATCTCGAACATACTCGACTCACCGCCCGACGTGAGGCCCCAGGCGTTCCTGCGCGTCGGATCCCAGAGGCTCTTCCAACTGGTGGGCAGCGTCTTCAGTTCTTCGGTGTTGATCACCAGCGTCTCGTACCAACCCATTGCGCCGATGCCGTCGACGCCCTCCGGGGTACTGGCGACATATCGATCGGGCAGCAGCTTGAGATTGGTGATCTTGGAGACATCGTAATTCTGCCAAAGCTTGAGTCCGCGCCCGCGGATCAAGTCGACCGTGGGCATGCAACACACATCCATCGGCACCGAGCCGGATTTAGCCGCCTGCTGCAGCTGCAGCAGGAACGCAGCACTCTCGGACTGGGGTATGGACTCCACCGCAATGCCGGTGGCCTTGTAGAAGGCGGGGAAGACGACGCTCTTGAATCCCTGCTCGAAGTAGCCGCCGAAGGTCGATACCTTGAGGCTGCGCCCCGCATAGCCACGGCTCGCGAACGGCGCCGTGAGGGCGGCCACAGCGCCCGCCATTGCCGCAGTTTTGAGCACGGTACGACGCGATACGCTCGCTTTCGGTGCAGGGCCGCCGGACACGCCGTCCGCACGCCTGATGCCGGCGGTGTGTTTGCCCCTGCTCATCCTCGTGTTCACCTTGCGTGTGCGACTTCGGCTACGATATCGCATCGAATCTCTGCGTGCACGAGTGCTAAATCGAAAAAAATCGCGCAAAAGCAAAATGGAAAACCGGCATTCAACTTCCGCCCCGGCGCGCACCATGATCGCTGGAGATCGTTGCGCCTCCACAGTCGGCACCCTCGGCGGCACGGGCGCGATGGGTGCGAAGAAGCTGCCCTTCACGAAAATACCGACCATCGATATCGCCGCGCTCTCGAGGAGCGATCCGGCCGCGCGGCGTGCGGCGGCCGAGGAAATCGGCCGGGCCTGCGAGGACGTGGGCTTTTTTTATATCAGTAACCACGGCATTCCCGAATCGCTCATCGCCAAGGTCTACGAGCGTTCGGCGCAGTTTCATCATTCGCCGGCCGAGTTGCGCGAGCGGGTGCATGTACAAAATTCTCAGGGTAACCGCGGATGGCTGCCGAGCACGCTCGCCTATGTGGATCCCGACCCCGAGCTCTATCGCCTGACGACGGCCGACCCTGAGGATGACTATCTCTCGAAGCCGCGCTTGCATTCGGCGTTCGACCTGTCGCTCGAAATTCCCGATGATGATCCGGCATACCTGTCCGGCGGCATCATGCTCGTTCCGAATCAATGGCCGGACTGGCTGCCCGGATTCCGCGAAGACGTCCTGGCGTATTACAACGCGGTGATGGCGCTCGGCAATCAGTTGTTCCGCGCCTTTGCGATCGCTCTGGATCTGCCGGAGGGCTTTTTCGCCGACAAGGCGAAGAAGCCGACGTCGCAGCTGCGCTTGCTGCACTATCCGCCGAACGACATGCCGATGGACCGAAAGCACCTCGGCATCGCCTCGCATTCTGACTTCGAGTGCTTCACCATCCTGCATCAACGCTCCGCGGGTCTTCAAGTCATGAACTCCGCCGACGAGTGGGTCGAAGCGCCGCCCCTCGAGGGCACTTTCATCGTCAACATCGGCGATCTGCTCGAGGGCTGGACCAACGGACGGTTCAAGGCGACTCAGCATCGCGTCGTGAATACCGGGCGCGAACGCTATTCGCTGCCGCTGTTCTTCGCGGTCGACTACGACACCGTGGTCGAACCACTACCTCAGTTCGTCACGCCGGAACGGCCCGCGGCCTACGGGCGCATCGTCGCCGGCGAACATCTGGCCGGTTTCGTCATCCAGGACACCAAGCACCTGCGCAAGAAAGTGCTCCGCGGGGAACTCAAAGTGGACTTCCCGATTCACGAGGAAAACCCGTTCAAGCGCAAGGCGGTGAACGAGTTCTTGGGCTGACCCGGACCGCTTGTCTGACATCGTCGCGAGCTTAAGGAGCCGGCCGCGTGTCCGGCGCTGCGGCAAATGACGCTGCGGCGACTTCCCCCGTCAAAGCGTATGCCGTAGATCCTGCAGCGCAAAGCCGCTGAGCGGCACATCCATCCCCCGCAGCCACGCCATCGCCTTGAACCGTTCGCCCATTTCACCCGGCAGCATGAGCTGTCGCGCCTGATGGGCAAGACGCGCAAATACGTTCTCATCCTGGCCCGCGATGAGCCGCATCTCCTGATCGATGCCGGCGCCCGCCAGAAAAAAAGCCTGGGTACAGAACCCCGCGAGGTCGAAGCCCGCCGGCCGGCTGGCCTCCGCCAGCCGCGTGAAATCGACCCACGCGGTGATGTCCTGCAGTCCGGGATGCAGAAACGGATCCCCATGTGCACGCTGACGAAAATGGCAGATGAGTGTGCCCTCGTGGCGCTCCGCCAAATAGTATTGCGACCGCGGCAGCCCATAATCGAACCACAGCGCCGCCCCGGCGCGCAGCGACCCGGTGACGCTGTGCGTCCACGCCGGCAGACGCGGGCAGTATTCCGACACGTAGCCGTCGTCCCAATTGAATCCCCCAAAGGTGTCGCCCGCCCTGCTGTCGCGGCCCCCGGCATCGCCGGCACCGGCGCCGCCCACAGCGCTTAGCTGCCGGCACGCCTCGGCCACCGCGGGGCTTGCCGGCCGCGGCGCCCAGTCGAAGCGCCCGTCGTGCAGCGTCACCCCGAGTTCCTCCACCCGGTCGGCGTACCAGCGAAACCGGATGACCGGCAACGCATCCAGGACTTCATTGGCCAGCACGATGCCATCGAATGGCTCTTCGGGCGGCCGCTCGAGCCAGCGCACGCGGCCCGTCAGGTGCGGCACCCGCTGTTCGAGACAGCGGCCCTGCCGCTCGCGCAAGTCCGCGCTGATCTCCAGAATCCAATACTCCGCCGGCAGCCGCCCGAGCGATTCGAGCCGCGCGAGGATGTCGGCGGCGAGGCGCCCGCTGCCGGCGCCGATTTCGAAGATCGATCCTGCACCGAGTGCCCGCAACACCTCCTCACATTGACGCGCCAAGCAGGCGCCATAGAGGTTTGACATTTCTGGTGCGGTGGTGAAATCGCCGCCCACGCCCAATTTGTGCGCGCCTGCGCTGTAATACCCCAACCCCGGCGCATACAGCGCCAGATCCATGAACCGCTCGAAGCTGATCCAGCCGCCGGCGGCCGCGATCTCGCGCGCCAGTAAATCGTGCACGCGCGCCGAATGGCGCGCCTCGGCCTCGTTCAGCGTGAGTTCACGCTGCAGCGCCATTGCGGTATCGTTCCGACGAATGGGTGGCAGTATCGAGAATTCCAGCTTGCGCAACCAGGTCGTGCTGATCACCGGCGCGGCGCGGCGGGTCGGCGCCGAGATTGCGCGCACCCTGCATGCGGCGGGCGCCAATGTGCTCATCCATTACCGAACCTCCGCCGCGGCCGCCATCGCTCTCGCGGATGAGCTCAATCGAACCCGTCCTCACTCCGCGTCGATTCACGCCGCGCAGCTTGCGAACGCGGGTGCGCCCGAGAAGCTCGTTGCGGCGACTCTGCTCGAATTCGGCCGCCTGGACATATTGATCAACAATGCCTCGAGTTTTTATTCCACGCCCGTCGGGCAAATCACGGAGGCCGCGTGGGATGACCTCATGGGCAGCAACTTGAAAGCGCCGCTGTTTCTGTCGCAGGCCGCCGCGCCCAGCCTGCGTGCCCAGCGCGGACTCATCATCAATATGATCGACATCCATGCGCTTCGCCCCCTCAAAGCTCATCCGGTATACAGCGCGGCCAAAGCGGGACTCGCCATGTTGACCCGCTCGTTGGCACGCGAATTGGGGCCTGAAGTTCGTGTCAACGGCATTGCCCCCGGGCCCGTGTTGTGGCCGGAAGGGGACATGGAGGATGAGTTGAAGCGCGAGATCATCGGCAAGACCGCACTCAAGCGCCACGGCACTCCGCAAGATATCGCGCGCACCGCGCTGTTCCTGTCCAAAGATGCCCCGTACATCACGGGTCAAATCATCGCCGTCGATGGCGGCCGCAGCATTTGACGAGCGCGCTCGATGTCGCCGGAGAGCGGCCGATCATCCCGGTAGTGGTCGATGACGGCGCGTACGCTGCGATAAATCGCCTCGGTGCGGCGGGCGCGGGCTTCGGTGCCTGGCTGCAGTTCATAGGCCTGCACTGCGGCCAGCAATTCGATGGCGAGAATGATTTCGGCGTTGTCGAGGATTTTGAGCAGTTTGAGCGCGCCGGGAGTGGCGTGGCTCAAGTGATCCTCCTGCAAACCGGAGGTCACGCCCCCGTCCAGACTCGCAGGCGCCGCCAGGCGGCGATTATCCGCCACCAGCGAGACCGCCGTGTACTGCGCGATCATGAATCCCGAAGCCACGCCCTCCTCGGCGGCGAGAAACGCCGGCAAGCCGCTCACCAACGGGTTGACCAAGCGATCGATCCGCCGCTCCGACATCGCCGCCACTTCGGCGACGGCCACGCCGAGCGAATCGGCGCCAAGGCCGAGCGCGGCGCCCACCGCGTTCGCCGTGGACAGCGCGCGAGGCGACTGCGTCGTGCCCAAGACGACGGGGTTGTCGGTCACCGAGGCGAGCTCCTCGTCCACCACCCGCGCCACCTGTGCGAAGACATCACGGGCGGCCCCATGCACTTGCGGGATCGCGCGCAAGCTCAAGGCATCCTGGGTGCGCCGGCCGGCGGCCGCGGCCAGGATGGCGCTGCCCGCGAGCATCTCGCGCAACCGCCCGCCCACGCGCGCGACGCCCGCCGACACCCGCAATTGCAAGGCGGCGGCATCGAAAGCCGCGAGTTGTCCGTGCAGATTCTCGAACGACATGGCGGCAATGACATCCGCCCAGTCGAGCAGGCGTTCGGCGCGCGACAGGGCGAGCGCCGAGAGGCCCGTGGCGCATGGCGTTCCATTGACGAGACTCAGGCCCTCTTTGGCGCCCAGCACCAAAGGTTCCACGGTGGACAACCGCAGCGCCTCCGCGCCGCTCATCAGCCGCCCGCGATGACGGGCCTCGCCCGAACCCAACAGCACCAGCGCGATATGCGCCATGTACGAGAGGTAGCCCACGGATCCGCTCCCCGGCACCTCCGGCACGCAATCATGCCCGAGCAGCGCGAGCAGCCGCTCGACCAACTCGAGGCGTACGCCCGAATAGCCGTGCGCAAAATTGTTCACCGCGGCGGCCAGGATGGCCCGCACCGCCGCCGTCTCGAGCGCGGGCCCGACGCCCACCGCATGGCTCATCACGATGTTGCGCGACAGCGCGGCCTGTTTGGGCTCGCTCACGATCACATCGCAAAGCGCGCCGACCCCGGTATTCACGCCGTATGCGCGCACGCCGAGGGCGACGGCCGATTCGATCAGCGCTCGCGCCGCGCGTATTCTCTGCTGCGCGCCATCCGTCAGGTCGAGCCGCGCGCCGTCGGCGATGGCGGCGACCTGCCGCCAGCCGAGCGAGCCATCGAGAAGAATGCGTTGCCGGCTCACACCTTGGCGACCGCCGCCCGCGTTCGCCAGGCGTCGAGCGCGGCGCGATCCCGCTCCAACATCACGCCCACGTCGCGCGATCCGCGGATCGCGCCCGGCTTGCTCAAGGACAGGCGCACCCATGCGACGCCGAATTCCTCGAGAATGAGCATGGCGATGTGCTCGGCGAGGGTTTCCACCAGGTGAAACTGCGAGGCCTCGACGAACGCCAGCACTCGCTTCGCGATGCGCTTGTAATTGAGCGTGTCGTCGATGGAATCGGACAGCGCAGCCTTCAACGTATCGGCGCTGATTTCGATATCGAGGACGACGGTCTGCCGGACCTGCCGTTCCCAATCAAAAATGCCGATGATCGCCTCGGTCTTGAGCGCATGTATGAAAATTTTATCCATCGCAGTCTTTAGTCTCCCGTTGCAGTCGCGACCGCCGCCACGCTGTCGCCGAGTTCCCAATGGGCCCGCGCACTCAAGTTCAGCCCCTCGCGCATACCGGCCGTCAATCGCATGCAACCCGCAAGCGCGATCATGGCCCCGTTGTCCGTACAGAACTCCGCGCGTGGAAAGTACAATTCCGCCCCGAGGCGGCGCACCACATCACCCAAGCGTTCGCGCAAGCGACTATTGGCGCCCACGCCGCCGGCGACCACGAGGCGCCGATGACCGGTCTGCTCGAGCGCACGCCGGCATTTTTCGGCGAGTGTCTCGACCACCGCATCTTGGAATCCGCGGGCGACGTCCGCGCGGGTCGCGTCGTCCAATTCGCGGCCTCGCAAGGCTACTAGGGCGGCGGTCTTCAAGCCACTGAAACTGAAATCGAGGCCCGGCCGATCGAGCATCGGCCGCGGAAACACGAAACGGCCGTCGCGCCCACTTTGCGCCAATCGCGCGAGGGCCGCGCCTCCCGGATACGGCAACCCCAGAAGCTTCGCGGTCTTGTCGAACGCCTCGCCCGCGGCATCGTCCAGAGTCTCGCCCAGTATCCGGTAAGCGCCCAAGGCCGCTACATCAACGAGTTGGGTGTGACCACCCGAGACCAGGAGCGCCAAAAATGGGAAATCCGGGGGTTTCGGCTCCAGCAGGGGCGCCAGCAAGTGCCCCTCCAAATGGTGGATGCCCAGCGCCGGCTTGTCCCAGGCCAAACTCAAGCCGGCGGCGAAGCCCGCGCCCACCAGCAGGGCGCCGATGAGTCCGGGGCCTGCCGTGTAGGCCAACCCGTCGATGGAATCGCGGTCCGAATCGGCGTCGCCGAGCGCCTCCGAAACCAGCGGCAAGAGCCTCTGCACATGGTCCCGGGAGGCCAGTTCAGGCACCACCCCGCCATAGGCCTGATGCATGGCAATCTGGCTGTACAGGCGATGCGAGAGCAGCCCGCGCTCGGCGTCATAGACCGCCACGGCCGTCTCATCGCAGGAAGTTTCGATGCCAATTACGCGCATAAGCCCTCTATTGTCGCGCAGTCTTTGCCTTTTACGGGGGCGCACTTTAGAATGCGCGCCCTGTCGCCGAATCCCGGCGGCGGCGCCATACACTGTTGAGGTTTGAATGCCCAGCGTTCGAGTTCGCGAGAATGAGTATTTTGATGCCGCTTTGCGTCGCTTCAAGCGTGCCTGTGAGAAAGCGGGCGTCCTCACCGAGCTTCGGCGGCGTGAATTCTACGAGAAGCCCACCCAGGAGCGTAAGCGAAAGAAGGCCGCGGCGGTGAAACGGCATCTGAAGCGCCTGTCGCGCGAGAACATGCGCGGAGCGGGCGGCGCACCCTCGAGCGCCCCGGCGGCGCCCCCGAGTCGGCCCTCCTACTAGGAGCCTCCTAGGAATAGACGCCGCCCCAGGATGTCTCTCAAAGATCGAATCACCGAGGATATGAAAGCGTCGATGCGCTCCGGCGAGAAGGAGCGGCTCGGCGTGATTCGGATGATCACCTCCGCCATCAAGCAGCGCGAGGTCGATGAACGAATCACTCTCGACGACGCACAAGTGTTGAGCGTGCTCGAGAAAATGATCAAACAGCGCAAGGAATCGCTGGTGCAGTTCCAGGCCGGCAACCGGCCGGATCTGGTCGACAAGGAATCGCGCGAAATCACCCTGCTGCAAAGCTACATGCCGACCCAATTGAGCGACGCCGAGGTCGACGCGCTGATCAATGACGCCATCGCCGCGACCGGCGCGGCGAGCATCAAGGACATGGGCAAAGTCATGGGCATCATCAAGGGCAAGGCCCAGGGTCGCACCGATTTGGGCCAAGTCGGCGCGAAGATCAAAGCCAAGCTCGGCGGTTGATCCAAAAGGGCGGGTCGATGCCCGGCCGCATACCTCAGCCGTTTATCGACGAGATCGTTGCGCGGTCGGACATCGTCGAGATCATCGGCGCGCGCGTGCCGCTCAAGAAGGCGGGGCGCGAATACAAGGCCAACTGTCCGTTCCACAACGAAAAATCGCCCTCGTTCTGGGTGAGTCCCGACAAGCAGTTCTACCACTGCTTCGGCTGCGGCGCGCACGGCACAGTGGTCGGGTTTCTCATGCAGTACGAGAAACTCGGATTTCTCGATGCCATCGCGGACTTGGCGCAGCGCGCGGGGCTCGAACTGCCGCGCGAAGCGCTGCCCGCGCACGATCCGGGCAGCGGCGATCTGTACGAGGTCATGGGGCGCGCCTCTCGGTTCTTCGAACAGAACCTCGCCGACAATACGCGTGCCCGGGAGTATCTTTCCGGCCGCGGCATCGATGCGCCCACCGGCGCGAGGTTCGCCTTGGGCTATGCCCCCGATTCCTGGAATGCCTTGCTCAATCGATTCGGTGCCCAGGAAGAGGATCGGCGCCACCTCGCTCAAGCGGGTCTGATCATCGAGCGCGACACGCGCGGCGGCGAGCGCACCGCCGGGTTCTACGACCGTTTTCGCGATCGGCTGATGTTTCCGATCCGCGATTCGCGCGGGCGCGTCCTCGCCTTCGGCGGCCGCGTGATCGGCGAGGGCGAGCCCAAATATCTGAATTCACCCGAGACCCCCCTGTTCCACAAGGGTCGCGAGCTCTACGGCCTTTACGAAGCGCGCCAGGCGCGAAGCGATTTCAAGCGGCTGGTGATCGTCGAAGGGTATATGGACGTGGTTCGGCTGCATCAAGCCGGCATCACCTACGCTGTCGCGACCCTCGGCACCGCGACGACGCAGGAGCATCTGAACAAATTGTTCCGGCTGACCAGCGAACTGATTTTCTGCTTCGACGGCGACCGAGCCGGCCTCAAGGCCGCCTGGCGGGCGCTCGAGAACGCGCTGCCCTTGGCGCGCGACGGACGCGAACTCAAGTTCATGTTCTTGCCCGACGGACAGGATCCGGACACGCTGGTGGCCGCCGAGGGGGCCGATGGTTTCGAGGTCCGCTTGAGGGCCGCCCTGCCCTTGTCGGAATACCTGATCCGGGAGCTGCTGCAACAGGTCGACCTCGCGCACGTGGACGGGCGCGCCAAACTCAAAGCGCTGGCGCAGCCCCTGTTCGCGCGAATGCCCGACGGCGTCTACCGGGAGCTGCTGGCCGATCGCCTCGCCGCGGAAATCCGCATGCCGGCGGCGAAATTGAAGCAGCTGTTGCTCGGCGCCGCGAGCGGGACTCCGAACACTCGGCCCGATGCGGCGCACCGGCCGGAACCCGGCGTACGGCGGGGCAGTCGAATGAGTGGCGGACGCGGCAATCTGCTCACCCAGGCAATCACCCTGGTGCTGCATCACCCCACGGCGGCGGCAATGGCCGGCGATCCCGACTCGCTTGGCCAGGTGGACAAACCCGGGGTTGCCGTTCTCAAGGAACTGCTCGAACAGGCCGCAGGGTCGAAAACTCCGAGTACGGCGATGCTGCTGGAGCGCTGGCGGGACCGGACCGAATACGCGCGCCTCGCCGAACTCGCGATGGCCGAACCGCTGGTGGCCGACGCGGCCGCCGCCGCCCAGGAACTTCAGATGGCGATCGCGAAACTAATCCAGGAGCACGGTCCGGGCCGCCGGATGGATGAATTATTGCGAAAAGCAGAGGAAATGGGCTTGAATTCCGACGAAAAGACCGAATTAAGCAGGCTTCTCACGTCCAAGGGACGCCCCCGGGCGCCCCCCAGCACGAGTGAGTGACACGCAGGCATTTCCCGCAAGCATGTGTGGCTACGGAATGACCACAATCGTATACTTGGCGGCTTGGCCTTAATCTCCAGAGTTTCCACGAGGCGTCCCCATTGATCAAAAAAGCGCCGGCAGGCACAGCGACTCAAATCGCTGACGAGCGTCAATCGCAGCTGAAATTGTTGATCGCGCGTGGCAAGGAACAGGGCTATCTCACCTACGCGGAAGTCAACGATCACCTGCCGAGCGAAATAGTCGATCCCGAGCAGATCGAAGACATCGTCAACATGATCAACGATATGGGCATTCCGGTGTACGAAAAGGCGCCGGACGCCGAATCGCTGTTGTTGACCGATGCCACCGCCGCTCCCGATGAGGAGGCCGTGGAAGAGGCCACCGCGGCGCTCGCCAATCTCGATGCCGAATTCGGCCGTACCACCGATCCCGTGCGCATGTACATGCGCGAAATGGGCACCGTGGAATTGTTGACTCGCGAAGGCGAGATTCGCATTGCGAAGCGCATCGAGGAGGGCCTCGAAGCGGTCAAGATTGCGCTCGGCGGCTACCCCGGCACCTACGACCTGCTGCTCCGTCACTACGAGACCGTCAAAGCCGGCCAGATGCGTCTGGTCGACGTCATCGTCGGCTTCGTCGACCCGAATGCGCCCGACGAAATCGCACAGCCGCAAAATCCGAAGATGATTGCGTTGGAGCGCGAAGAGGCCGCCAACGACGATGAGGAGACCGAGGGCGACGAAGACGAGGAAGCCATCGATACCGGTCCGGATCCGGAAGAGGCCGCGAAGCGGTTCAGTTCGATCGCCAAGATCCACCATCAGTTCCTGAACGCGCTCGACAAGCTCGGTTCGAAGGATCCGAAGACCTTGAAGATCCGCAAGAAGATCTGCGGCGAGCTGATGGAGCTCAAGCTCTCGCCGAAGATGTTCGATCAATTGATCGACAATCTGCGCCAGCATGTGACCGAAGTGCGGCTGCTCGAAAAGGAAATCATGTTCCTTTGCATCAAGCAGGCCGGCATGCCGCGCAAGGATTTCATTTCCACCTTCCCGAAGAACGAGACCAGCACGCGCTGGCTCGACAAGCACATCAAGGCCAAGAAGCGCTATTCGGCGCCGCTCGGCAAATTCAAGGACGAGATCGAGCGCCGCCAGAACAAGTTGAAGGATCTGGAAGGCTTGTTCCACGTGCTGATCAATGAGATCAAGGAAATCAACCGCGAAGTGTCGATCGGCGAAGCGAAGGCGCGCCGGGCGAAGAAGGAGATGGTCGAAGCGAACCTGCGCCTCGTGATTTCAATCGCGAAGAAATACACGAATCGCGGACTGCAGTTCCTGGATTTGATCCAGGAGGGCAACATCGGCCTGATGAAGGCGGTCGACAAGTTCGAGTATCGCCGCGGCTACAAATTCTCGACCTACGCCACCTGGTGGATCCGCCAGGCCATCACCCGCTCGATCGCGGATCAGGCCCGCACCATCCGCATTCCGGTGCACATGATCGAGACCATCAACAAGCTGAACCGCATCTCGCGCCAGATGTTGCAGGAGATGGGCCGCGAGCCGACGCCTGAAGAGCTCGCCGTGCGCATGGAGATGCCGGAAGACAAGGTGCGCAAGGTCCTCAAGATCGCCAAGGAACCGATCTCCATGGAGACGCCCATCGGAGATGACGAGGATTCGCACCTGGGCGATTTCATCGAGGATACGTCGGTGTCTTCACCCATCGACTCGGCGACCACCGAGTCCTTGCGCGAAACCACGCACTCGGTGCTGGCGCAGCTCACGCCGCGCGAGGCCAAGGTGCTGCGCATGCGGTTCGGCATCGACATGAACACCGATCACACGCTCGAAGAAGTCGGCAAACAGTTCGATGTCACGCGCGAACGGATCCGGCAGATCGAGGCGAAGGCACTGCGCAAGCTGCGCCACCCCAGCCGCAGCGAGCAGCTCCGAAGCTTCTTGATGGACGACTGATCAAGGGCTCGTCACCACTTCGACGGTGAGGTGGCGCTCGCTGGTGAGCGAGTTCGCGACCAGGCAGGTGAGCTCCGCTTTCTCCAGAAGCTTCTTGGCGCGCTCGACATCCGCGCCCTCCGGCACATGGAGCCTGGCGTGGGTGTCGAACCGCGTGAACCGCATCTTGCCCTCGATTCGATCCAGCGTGCCCTGGGTGCGCGCATCGAGGCTGAGCCAGGTGAATTTTGACGCCGCCGCAATCGCACGAAAACCCAACGCGAAGCAGTCCGCCACCGCGGCGGTCAACAGCCCCTCGGGCGACCACTGATTGCCGGGACCGTCGAACTCCTTCGGCGGCGCCGTTTCGATGACCCGAACGCCCTCAATGGACAGCGGCACATCCCCATCGGGGCGCATGGCGGCATTGACGGTGTAGCGATGAGGAAAGGGATGCATGGAGTACTCCACGGTACGGTTCGGAATCCATCAAAGGCGTGCGCAGCCATTAGACCACGGACCCCAGGGCGCGCCGGAAAAATCCTGCGGCGATTACTCTGCTCGAGCCGGGTGCACCGCTCGAGCCGATTGCGGTGTTTGTGTGAGCCCGAACAATTTGAGTTCATGATCGTGTTCCGTGAGCCTGATCAGGCGCTCGAACTTGAGACCGATTTTCTCGAGAACGGCGATCGAGCCCAGATTCTCGGGCGAGGTAATCGCCACGATTCGCGGCATTCGCAACACTTCCCTGGCATGCGTCAACACCGCGGCGGCGGATTCGACGGCATACCCCTTGGCGCGGTGTCGCGCGAGAAAGGCAAATCCCACATCCGCGTCCGCGAGACCCTCGCGCTTGACCAATCCGCAAATCCCGATCGGCTCGCCCGCCGGCAGGCAGACCGCGTAAAGGCCGAATCCGTGCCGCTGATAGCTGTCGATCGGGCCGTGTCGGATGTAGTCGCGCGCGTCGTCCGCGTTTCTGACGCCCTTGTCGCCGATGAACCTCAAGAAGGCGGGCTCATTCAACAACTCCAGAATGAAGTCCGCATCGGTCAACTCCAGTTCACGCAGCACCAGTCGTGCAGTCTGGATGGCGTTCATCGGGTTCGAGCGGGCTGCGCCGGGGAGTCCGTCAGACAGGCTCCGCGGCGTCCAACGAGGTGATCATGTCCGCGATCTGCTGCGAATCCGCATCCCCCGTCGCGTGCAAGCCCCGCACCACGCCCTCCCGATTGGCGGCCGGATGGTTTTGGCTCACCTTCCATTTGCCGATCAACCTCGTGATCGAGAATTCGAATCCCACGATCGCGGCGAGCATTTTCTGGATGTAGGGCGGGGGGGCATCGTCCACCTTCCACGGTTTATCCCGCGGGGCCTCATGGGCATTGGTGAGCCGCTCCACCAATGCGTGCAGCCATGCCGCGTCCTCGACGAAGCGCAATGTGCCGTGAGCGTGCACCACGGCGTAATCCCACGTCGGGACGACTTCACCGGTTTTCTGCTTGGACGGATAGAAGGACGGGGAGATGTAGGCCTGGGGCCCTTGAAATATCGCGAGCGATTCGGTGTCCGCGCGATACTCTCGCCATAACGGATTCGCGCGCGCAATGTGCCCCCGGATCAATCCGTACGGAGCCGGCTCGGACAGGGTTTCGACCGGGATGTGATTCGCGACGAGGCCCGACTCGCACTGCGCGATCAGCGTCGCGAGCGGTCTGGTGCGCATCAATTCGTGCAGCGCATCGATGCGGTTTTCTTTGAAGTATGCGGGCAAGTACAAGATCTGTCCTTTGGCTTTCCGTCGAGCAGCAAGCCTAATAGGTCCGTGTCCGCGGCGCCACCGCAGGAGCAGTCGGTCAGTCAGTCAGCCATGACTATCCCCTCCCCCCGCCGCGCCGGTCAAGCGACAAAAGCGGGGCATTCCATCAGAAATCCCCAACATTTGTGGATCCTCGTTCATGGGGTTCTGCGAGCGGCATCCTGTCGGCGCTCGGTATCCTGGGTGAAGAGCAGGTTCATCAGGCAGCCGCGCCGTGCCGACATCGGCAGCAACTGACCGGAGAAGTCCTGAGCCAACATGAACTTCATGCTGCCGTCGATGACATAGGCTGACTTGAAGTATTTTCCCGCCAGCGCGATGAATTCCTCGCTGCTGCTGCCCTGCTCGCGCAGCTGCTCCGGTGCGAATTCCACGTACAGGCGCCGCGTCTTTGCCAGCACCGCCTCCGCACCCCGCATGGCCTTCACCTCGCTGCCTTCGATGTCCATGACGATCAGATCAATCGAATTCCATCCCGGCGGGACCGAGCGGTCGAGCGTATCGACCGGCACATCGATTTCGCCGTCCGCCGCGACCCGGCTGTTGCCGCTGTTGATTGCATTTTCGGTGAAGCGGATCATTCCGGGCCGCTCGCCCAAGGCGGTATGCTGGACGAGGACGCCCTCGATCTCGTTCAGCGCAAGATTCATTTTCAGCAATCGACAGTTGCGCGGACTCGGTTCGTACGCGAGCACAGCGCGGGTCCCCGCGGCGCGTACGATGGGAATCAACAGCGCGCCGATATGCGAACCGGCAAAGATGAGACGTGAACTGTCCCCGACGAGACTCGCGAGCAACTCGATCTGCGCCCAGTCATATTCGCCGTGGCGCAGTAATGCGCGCGACACGTTGAAGTCGTCGGGTTGCACGGCGAGCAGGCCGTTTTTTGTGTCGGCCACCACGGCGACACCGTGTGCGGCAAGAATCTTGGCCCGCCATCGCCCGCGCATTTGTCTCGACAGCCGCTTGAGCGGGGGGACTTTCATGAGGGTTTTCCAAAATACCGGGCTTCGCGCATCAATTGTCGCTTAAAATCAACGGATTAGAATTTGGCACAGAATAAGGCTGGTCGCTCAAGTAAGTCTATGCGCATCGTTCACGTCATCCTGTCCCGCGGCTTTGCCGGGTCCGAGCGCTATGCGGCGGAACTCGCGAGTTTTCAGGCCGCCGAGCATGAAGTCATGCTGATCGTGCGCCGCTCGCATCGCAGCCGGTTCGGCACCTCGGTCGTCGACGCCGTCTCGCACCGCGTGGAAGTCTCCCCGGTTCCCACCTGGTGGCGAACGCAGTCGTCGGTCGAACAACGCATTCAAGATTTTGCTCCGGACATCATCCATACACATTTGCGCAGATCCTCGCGCATCATCGCCCGCGCGAAATTCGGCGTACCGTCGGTCGCCACTTTGCACAACCGGGCCAATGGTCCGCATTTCTTTGAACTGGATGGACTGATCTGCAACGGCCATTGGCAGGTGCGGGAGATCCCGCGCTCCTACCAGGGACAAGTCTTCAAGCTCAATCAACTCTTCACGCCGCATCGCCGGCTGAATGAGCAGGAGATCCTCGCGCTGCGAGAGTCGCTGGGCGTCGCACCCGGGCAATTCTTGGTGGGCGCGGTTGCACGCCTCGCTCACAGCAAGGGACTCGATCATTTGATCGAAGCGTTCCGGCTCGCCGAACTGCCGAATGCGCGCCTGGTCATCCTGGGTGAAGGCCGCGAACGCGCCCGGTTGGAGCGGATGCTCGGACCGAATATGGCCATGCCCGGATTTCGCAACAACGTCAAAGACTATTATCAAGCCTTCGACGTATTCGTGTGCCCGTCGCGCCGGGAGCCATTGCCGCTGGTCATGCTGGAGGCTTTCGACGCAGGTGTTCCCGTCGTTGCATCGACCGCCGACGGCTGTCGTGAACTCATCGATGAGTATGGAGGAGACCTGTTTCCGATCGGCGATGTCGCGGCGCTGGCCGCGATTCTGAGCAGCCACGGCGCGGATCCGCGGCCGCGGCAGGTGCGGGATCTCGCGCCGCATTTCATCGAGAACGTCAATCGGACCATCATCGACGTTTACAACAAGCTGATCGCCGCACGCCAGCCGCATTTCATCAAACAGGGCCCCGGTGAACGTCGTGTCAGCATTTGATTCGAGCGCTTTACGTGTTTGTCCGATACGGCGCCGGGGCCGCGCGTGAAAGACTTGCGCGCATGGATACTCGCTGGGGTGAACGCATACAGGTTGATTTTCCGGTCCGCATGACCGCGCATCGATTTGCCGTGCGCAAGGGTCGGCTCACGGATTTGAGCGTCAGCGGAGCCTCCATCGAATCGAATTTCGAACCGCGTTTGCAGTCACGGATCGAGATTGAGGTGGTCTCGCCGCTGCGCCCCAAGAGCAAATCCCGGGTCATGGTCGGCTACGTCACGAGACGACACAAAGAAGGGATCGGCGTCGAGTGGTGCGAATTTGCGCCGCATGTCGTCAGCGAACTGCTGCGCAACATCGTGACCCGGCCGCACCTGCGGGTGCGGCGGCCCCGCGCCGCCGCCTCGGTTACCCGGTCGCGGCTATCGGCTCCGCTGTTGAAGCACGCTTGAAAAGCGGCGCGGCGATAGGAGCGCTTCGCTCACCCCCAGGGTTGACTCGGTAGCGGACGCAGGCTGTCCCTGCAAAAGCGCATTGGCCGCGCGTGCCGCCGCGGGCGCCAGCTGGAATCCGTAGCCGCCCTGCCCGGCAAACCAAAAAAACCCCTCGATTCGTGGGTCGAAACCAATGACCGGACTGCGGTCGGGGGCAAACGTTCGAAGCCCCGCCCATGCCCTGCTCACGCGCGAGATCGTGAGCGTCGTGACGCGCTCGATACGATCGACCGCCTCCGCAACATCGAGATCGTCCGGTTGCGCGTCGCAAGGCGGGGAGGGAACCTCGTCGGCCGGCGAGATCAACAGCCGATCGGCGTCCGGTTTGAAATAAAAGCGCTCCGACACGTCGATCACCATCGGCCATGCGCGCGGGTTGATTCCCCCAGGCAGATCGACGATGGCCGCCGTTCGCCGGCGCGGCTCGAGGCCGATCGGCGCGGCGCCCGCCAATTGACCGATTTCGTCGGCCCACGCACCCGCCGCATTGATCAATGTGCGCGCGGTCGACTGCTGCGCTCGCGCGGCCACGCGCCAGCCGGTCGGCAGCCGCTCGATGCGGTGCACGCTTGCATCGCTCGCTATGACTCCGCCTCGCGCGCGCAATCCGCGCCGGTATCCGTCGATCACCGCGCCGACGTCGATGTCGCAAACCGACGTATCCAAGCAGGCGCCGGCAATCGCCGCGGACAGTATCGGCACCCGATCGCGCGCCTCATCGCCGTCCAACCATCGCAGCGGCGCGGAGCCGTCGGAAACCTCGCGCTGAAAATTCATCAATTCCGCGCGCTGCGCCTCGGTGGCGATGTACAGCGCGCCGCGATCGCTGACGAGCGGCTGTCCAGCAAAACCTTCAGGCGGGTTGAAATAAAATACGCGGCTCGCGCGCGTCAGCGCCCTGACCGCGGCATTGCCATAGCTTTCGGCGAACAACGCCGCAGAGCGCCCGGTCGCGTGATAGGCAAGCTGGGATTCGCGCTCCAACAGGATCACCCGGCCGTGAGCGGCAAGTTCCCACCCGATCGAGAGGCCGGCAATTCCGCCGCCGATGATGCAATAGTCAAATTCCGGCACGAATTGAGCGTGCCGGTTGCTTGCCGTCTTGGCAAGTACGGTCAGGACATCAGGTGCTCACCCAGCAATCTGACGATGTCCTCCGGACACTCTTCCAGCAGCCAATGAGATTTGCCTTGCAGGATTTCAAACCGGTACGGACCCTTGCAGAATTCCGCCGTGCCGAGGGCCGCCGTCCTTCCCAACGCTTGATCGCGCTCACCCCAGATATACAACGTCGGCACGTTGATGTCGCCGGCGGGCCGGCTCAGCGGCATGGCGCGATACCAGTTCAACGCCGCACTCAGGGCACCCGCCTCTCTGAAACGCCGGACATTCGACTCAACCGCGGGCTCCGGCACCTGATTCAAATAGGCGGCGCGCAGCGCCTTTGCATCGTCTGCCAACAAATAATTCTCGCCCCCGCCGTCGGGCGCCGTGAGCACGCGAAAATACGACGACCGGGTTTGCTGATCCGTGTCGTGCTTGAGCGCCAGGGAGAACGCACCCGGGTGCGGCGTCGACAGTACTGTCAGAGTGAGCAATCGGTCCGGCTGCCCTGCGGCGACAGCCCACGCAACGGCGCCGCCCCAATCGTGCCCCACCAAGTGAAAACGCGTGGCGCCCAAGGAATCGGCGAACCCCAGCGCATCCGACGCCAATTTATCGATTACATAGTCTTCGACCGCCATCGGTCGGGCACGCGGCGAATACCCGCGTTGATCGACGGCCACCGCCTGAAAGCCACGCGCGCCGATCGCACCCAGAATCGCCGTCCAGGCATCCGCAAATTCCGGAAAACCGTGCAGGAAGAGGACCAAGGTCCCGTCCGTCGGGCCCGCTGACAGCCCAGCGAAGTGAAAGCCGTTGACGTCCAAGGAAATCGGATGCACCGGGTGATTCATGTTCTTAGGTAGCTCGCCCCATTGACGTCGATGATGCAGCCGGTCATCGCGGCCGGGGCATCGAGAGCACAATAAACGGCCGCCTGCGCGATCTCTTCGGACTGGCTCACGCGCCCGAGGGGGTGCTGCTCCAGGATGGCGCGGCCTTCGGGTCCTTTCAGGTGGCCCGTCGCCATCTCGGTTTCCACCCAGCCCGGCGCGATGCAATAGACGAGTATGGCGTTCGGGGCGAGCGCCTTGGCGAGGGATTGCGACAGGGCATTGAGACCGGCCTTGCTCGCCCCATACGCGGGCGCGTCGGGCTCACCGCGAAACGCGCCCCGCGACGAGATGTTGACGATGCGGCCGCGGCCGAAGGCCGCATTGACCGGCTTGCGGGCGGCCATGCCCTGCGCCGCCAGAAAACTGAGGTTCGCCGGACCCACCAGATTCGCCGACAGCGTGAGCGCCCAGGTCGATCGCCAGGATTCATAATCGGTTCGCAGCGGCGGATGCTCCACGAAGAGACCGGCGTTGTTCACCAGCACGTCGATCGCTCCGAAATGCCCCAGGGCCTCCCGCCAGAGTCGAGCCGTCGCTGCCGCGTCGGCCAAGTCCGCGGCGAACAGCGCATGCCCGCTGCCGGCAAGTGCCGCGAGGGTCGCCTCGGCGGCGGACCGGTTGTTGCGATAGTGCACCGCAATCCGCAGGCCACGCTCGGCGAGTCGCGCCGCGATCGCTTTGCCGATTCCCCGCGAGGCGCCGGTCACCAGTGCGACGAGAGGCGACGACGGTTGCGCGCAAGTGTTCACATCGACCATTCGATTCTCCGCGGCGCGTCGATCTCAGCGAACCTGCGACACCAGATCCGCATACGGCGAACTATGCAGCCTGATCCGATCGTTCGGGTGAATCTCCAAGCCGTCTTTCGGCCCAAATTCGGCATCACCGCTCGGATCGATCATGACTCGAGCAAACGAAGTTCCCTGCTCACCCTCGACGCTGATATCGATCGCCATCGCCTCGTCCGACAGGTTGCGGAGTCTTCCCGACAACTGCCATGCGGATCGATCGAAGGTTTCCGGATGGCTGGCGACCGGCCGGCGGCGAAACGACAATTCGACGGGCAAATCGTCGGACGTCTCGCCGTGATCCTGCTGTGCGTTCGAAGGTGCGGGCGGCGGCGGCGGCAGCGGCGCCAGTGGCGGCGCGACGGCTTGGCGAAAAGCCGGACCCGGCGGAGGCGGTGTTGCCGGCGCGATCACCGCCGCCAATGGCCGCTGTGACGCGGACGCATCGCTCTGGCGGTGCCACAGCATCACCCCAAGGGTCAACACAAAACTGCAGACCATCGTTACCAGGATGGAAACGGTCGGAAAACTCCCCGGCCGTCCGTGGGCGGCACTGAGGCCGCGCAAAATCCGCCGCCCCTGATGAGCGAATTCGTCGCTCTCCAAGATCTGTATCTTGGCGGCGCCGGCAGCGGACGCCGACGCGGACGGCGACGGCAACGGCGACGGCGACGGCGACGGCGACGGCGACGGCGA
>Ga0181537_10001050_pt1 | contig 25772 bp, 21 predicted proteins | sample PEATcosm2014_Bin_39_FD_119765 | JGI IMG/M metagenome (GOLD analysis project Ga0181537, IMG submission 119765) | Peatland microbial communities from MTU Mesocosm Facility, Houghton, MI, USA - PEATcosm2014_Bin23_10_metaG | ecosystem: Environmental > Terrestrial > Soil > Wetlands > Peat | place...
AAGAGTTCATTCGATGCGCGCGTGATTCCGTCGGTGGCCTACACCGACCCGGAGGTGGCCTGGGTCGGGCTGACGGAAGCGTGCGCCAAGGCGCAGAACATCGAATTTGAGAAAGCGGTGTTCCCGTGGGCCGCCAGCGGCCGCTCGCTGTCGATAGGCCGCGACGAGGGCTTCACCAAGCTGCTGTTCGATCCCGGCACGCACCGGCTGCTCGGTGCCGGCATCGTCGGCACCAACGCCGGCGAGCTGATCTCGGAAACGGCGCTGGCGATCGAGTTGGGCGCGGATGCGGCCGACATCGGCCTGACCGTGCACCCGCATCCGACCCTGTCGGAGACCGTGGCATTCGCCGCCGAAGCATTCGACGGCACGCTGACCGATCTCTACCTGCCGAAGAAAAAGCGCTGACCCGCGCTCGACGGTGCGATCAGGGCTTGCTGCTGCACTAGCGTTATATTAGGCTGTTTATAACGCTCAAGCTCGCGGGGAAATTACAATGCGCTTTGTCTGTTGGTGCGCCCTTGCCGCGCTTGCTTCGACTTCTCTGTTGAATCATGCGGCGCGCGCCGCCGATCATCCAAGTGCCGAACCGGCTCCGGCTGCTGCAGCCACACCGGCAGCCTGCACGAGCGTCCAGGAGTTCCTCAGCACGGATTGCACCCTGACCTGGTACGGCATCACCCTGTACGGCGCGTATGACGTCGGCGTGGGCTGGGTCAGTCACGGCTTGCCGGAAAACGGCTATAACTACGAAGGCGAATCACTGGTCAACCGCAACGGCAATCACTCTCAATTCCTCATTGCGCCAAACAATCTGTCGCAGACGGGGCTGGGCATCAGGGTCAGGGAAGAGTTTCTGCAGGGGTGGGCCGTTGTGGTAAGCGCTTCGACCGGCATCAATCCGCAATCGGGCCAGCTCGCCAACATGGCAGCCACCAACACCACCAACGCCGGCCTCCCCAGGAGCAGCTATTCGTTCGTCGGCGACGGCGCGCGCGCGGGCCAGCCTTTCAATGACGAATTCTATGGCGGTATCTCGTCCGCGCATTTCGGCACGCTGACCCTCGGTCGTCAGCGTGCTCTCGGTACCGATACGATGCTTGCCTACGATCCTGCCGGGGGCGCCTATTCCTTTTCATTCATCGGCTATAACGGCCTGATGGCCGGCGGCGGCGATACCCAGGACACCCGTTGGGACCAGGCCATCAAATATCGCGTCGCCTATGGCCCGATCCACTTCGGCGCGATGTATAAATTCGTCGACGGGCAGGGCGGCTGCTACTCCGCTGACGCCGCCTGGACTGACGCTACCTGTACGCCGGAATCGCCGCATAACTCCGCCTATGGATTCGACCTCGGTGCAGGCTATGGCGGATTCTCCGCCGATGTCGTCGTCCAGCGCATCAACCAGGCGATCAGCGTAGTCAACCCCTTGCTTGGGCCGGAGAGCCTGACGGCGTCATATCAGTCGACCCTCAACAGCATCAATACAAACCATATCAACGGCGCCAATCTGATCGGAACGACCAATACCGAATATGGCATCGTGACCGACAACACCGCCGTTATGGTCGCCGCCAAATACACCTGGGACCCGTTCAGGTTCTTTGGCGGCTACGAGCACATCCGGCAGACCAATCCGGCGAATCCTTTGGGCGTTGGCGCCACGGCCCAGGGCGGTTATCTTTTAAGCGGCATCGAGGACAACAATCTTGATTCTCCCAAGATCGTGCAGGTCATCTGGACGGGCGTGAAATACGCTTACGACAGCAAAAGCGCCATCACTTTGTCCTACTATATTGAGCTGCAGAACGACTTCCGTGTTCCGTCTACCTGCTCACCCGCCGCCGGGTTCCGCAGTTCCTGCTCGGGCAACCTCAACGAGGTATCGCTCTACCTGGATCATCACTTCACCAAGCGTTTCGACGCTTACGCCGGCATTGCGTATTCCGAGGTCAGCGGCGGCCTGGCCATCGCCATACCTCACGGTCCCGGCGTCCCGTACTACTACAACAGCAACATTGCTCCGACAGTTGGTGCACGTTTCGCCCTCTGATCGCCTTCCACCGCGGCTGGCGGTTACCTGCCTAGATTGCTGATTGCGACCGAGTTCACAATGCGCGCCCCGCCCGCGGCACTGGTGGCGACCGATTCCGCCAGTTCGCGCTCCAGGTCGGTATCGACCAGGCCGTACAGATACACCACATGATCCAGGGTCTGCACGCGCACTGAATTGGGAGCCTGCAGCGCCGGGTAGTGCTGCAGCTGCGCCCCGACCCAGGCGGTGATGGCGTCGTCGCCGGGGCAGCCGCGGAAGCCACAATCGCGGTAGGTCGCGCATCCGGGCAGGCAGGCCAACAGCAACACCAGGGCACGCTTCATGTCGAGCCCTGTCGGACTGCGGGCAGCGGGAAGCTAAGCCGAAAGCGGGTACCGCTGCCAACGATGCTGTCGATCTCGATTTCGACGCCGTGCGCGCTGCAGATCGAGCGCACGATCGAGAGCCCGAGACCGGCGCCGCCCTCGTCTCGGGAACGCGCGGCATCAACCCGGTAAAAGCGATCGAACACATGCGGCAACGAGTCCGCGGGAATGCCAATGCCGCTATCACGCACTTCCAGCATACCGTTACCGTCCAGCGCCTCGGTACGCACGGTCACCGTGCCGCCGCGCGGCGTGAACTTGATCGCATTGTCGAGCAGGTTGACGATCACCTGCTTCAGCCGACCGGCGTCCCCGCGTATGGTCACAGGCGCCAGTGCCGAGGCCTGCAGCCGCACGCCGCGGTCGTCGGCGACCAGATGCATCTGTTCGGCGGTACTGGCCGCGAGTTCACCGAGGTTCACATCGCACCACTCGCGCCGCGCGTCGCCCGCGTCGAGTCGCGATAGCACCAGCAGGCCGGCAACCAGGTGCTCGAGGCGTGCGACTTCCTCCAGCACGCTGCCGATGCGTTCGCGCTCCTCGCTGCGGGCGCCCGGGTCGGCGACCAGCTGCTGCAGTTCCCCCTTGATCACCGTCAGCGGCGTGCGCAGCTCATGCGAGGCGTCGGCCAGAAAACGGCGCGACGTATGCATGGAGTCGCGCAATCGGGCAAGCATTAGATTGAGCGAGATCGACAGCCGCTGCAGCGCATCGCCGGTCGCTACCACCGGCAGTCGTGCATCAAGATCCTGGACACTGATCTGCTCGGCGGTCTGCGACATGCGCTCCACCGGCCGCCACGACCAGTTCACCAGCAGGTAGCCGCCGCCCGCGGCACAGGCCACCAGCACCGGCAACAGCAGCCCCAGCAGTCCCAGCAGCCGGCGCTGCACCGCCTCCACCGGTCCGAGCGCGGTACCGAGTTCGATCAGGTAGCGGCCCGAAGCGCTGGCCATCGGTGTGATGCTCACCAGCAGCGGCCCGGCCGCAGTGTCGATCTGGCGCACCAGCGCACTGGCTGGCCACGGAACATCGGGCGGCGGCACCGCCGCGGAATCGAAGCTGCGGTCCGCGGGCTCGCCGGAGCGATACACCGGCGTTGCCGGCGCGCGGGTGACGCGCACGAAGCGATTGTTGAATTCGGGCGACACCCGGGTGTTGATCGCTTCGGCAATTGCGCTGTCCGAGAGGGCGGCGGGGGCCTGTTGCAGGATCTGTTCGACCTGGAGCGAACGCCGTCGCAGCGAATCACGCAGATTTGCGCGCAGATACTGATCGAGTCCGTAGAACATGCCGATCCCAACCAGGGCGAAGGTCGCGCTCAGCAGCAGCGCGTACCAGACGGCGAGCCGGAAGGCGAGTGAGCGGTGATTCATTCGCGGATGCAATAGCCGACGCCGCGCACCGTATGAATGAGTTCCACCGGGAACGGCTCGTCGATCTTGCGGCGCAGATAACGCACGTAGACATCGACGATGTTGGTGACGCCCTCGAAGCTCTGGTCCCACACGTGCTCGAGGATCATGGTGCGTGAAAACACCCGCCCGGCGGAGGACATCAGGTACTCGAGCAGCGCGTATTCCTTGGCGGTGAGTTCGATGCGCTGGCTGCCGCGTCGCACCTGCTGCGTCAGGCGGTTGAGCTCCAGGTCAGCCACCCGTAGCACGTCGGTGCGCGCGACCGGCGTGCGTCGCAGCAACGCCTTTACCCGCACCAGCAGTTCGGCGAAGTCGAACGGCTTGGTGAGGTAGTCGTCGGCACCGGCCTCGAACTGCGTCACCTTGTCCTCGGTGGCATCGCGGGCAGTCAGAACCAGCACCGGCAGGGTGCTGTCACCGCGGCGCGCGTGCCGCAGCAGCTCGCTGCCGCTCAGTTTGGGCAGCATCAGGTCCAGAATCAACAGATCGTACTGGTAGCTATCCAGGTATTGCTGGCCTTCGATCCCGTCGCCGGCAATGTCCACCGAAAAGTGCTCGGCGCGCAGGCCGCGTGCCACGAATTCGGCCAGCTTGCGGTCATCTTCGACAATTAACAGGCGCATGCGTGTCGATCAGGCCGCATGCGGCCGCTCCGGGTGTCATCAGAATGAAATATTTCCGTCTCTATCATGTCATGCAGTCGAAACACACTGCACGCGCGGCGGGAAAGCGCGGCTTGACGGCCTGTCGCGCTAAGTGATGGGGCGCTGGCGCCTGATCGGCCCGCCGTGAGCGTGATATTGGTTCAGCGCAGGTCAGCTACCTCTCAAATCATGCTGGTGGGCTATCGGGCGACCGTACCGGTCTGCCGGAATTTCAGGAGCAGCGAGTGAGCAATGTGTTGAGCGGACTGATGGTAATCGCGGCCACTGCTACGCTGGCGCAAGCAGTGGCAGGAAGCGCATTGGCGGACGATATCTCCGGTGCCGGAGCAACCTTTCCGTACCCAATCTATGCCAAATGGGCCGAGGCCTACAAGCAGCAGACCGGCATTGGCCTGAACTACCAGTCGATCGGATCAGGCGGCGGCATCAAGCAGATCGAGGCTGGCACGGTCACGTTCGGTGCCTCCGACAAGCCACTTGAGCCGGCGGATCTGAAGCAAAACGGGCTGGTGCAATGGCCGATGATCATCGGCGGTGTGGTGCCGGTGGTGAATATCCCCGGCGTCAAGCCCGGCGACCTGGTGCTCGATGGGCCCACGATTGCCGCCATCTACATGGGTGATATCAGCCGCTGGAACGACGCGGCGATCCAGAAGCTGAATCCGAAGCTGGCGCTGCCCAAGCTCGACATCGCCCCGGTCTACCGTTCGGATGGCTCAGGCACCAATTTTCTATTCACCAACTACCTGTCGAAGGTCAGTCCGGGTTTCTCGCAGAAGATCGGCGCCAACACCTCGGTGCAGTGGCCGGTGGGTATCGGCGCCAAGGGCAATGAGGGCGTCGCCAACCAGACTGCACAGACCAGCGGCGCGATCAGCTATGTCGAGTATGCCTACGTCAAGCAGACCGGTATGACCTACGCCAGGCTGCTGAACCGTGAGGGCAAGTACGTGACGCCGGACGCCGAGGCCTTCCAGGCCGCCGCGGCCAACGCCGATTGGGCCAAAGCCGAAGGCTACTTCCTGATCCTGACCGATCAGTCGGGCGCGGAGAGTTGGCCGATCACCGGCGCGAGCTTCATCCTGATGCACAGCGACAGCAAGGACGCCCACACTGCTGCGGCGCTCAAGTTCTTCGACTGGGCATATCGTACTGGCCAGAAGATGGCCGAGGATCTCGACTACGTGCCGCTGCCGGACAAGGTTGCGAAACAGGTCGAGAAGACCTGGCAGGACTCGCTCAAGGTGGACGGCAAGCCTGCCTGGCCCGCGAAATAGGCGCGGCCAGCGGCAATGCGAATTCGAGACCTGGGAATGTCAGCGACCACGATTGCATATTTTCCTCAGCTCAAACGCGAAGCACGGGCCGAGTGGGTGTTCCGCCGGCTGACGATCGCTTCCGCGGCACTGGTGCTGATCCTGCTGGCGGGCGTGCTGGCGGCCCTGTGCTACGGCGGCTGGCCGGCGCTCAAGGCCTTCAAATTCGGCTTCCTGACGCGTGAGATCTGGAATCCCGTCACCGACCAGTTTGGAGCCCTGGCAGCGCTGTATGGAACGGTGGTCACCTCGGCGATAGCGATGCTGATCGCGGTACCGCTGGCCTTCGGCATCGCCGTTTTCCTGACCGAGACCTGCCCGCTGTGGCTGCGCGGTCCGATCGCCAGCGGCATTGAATTGCTTGCGGCAGTGCCGAGCATCGTGTTCGGCATCTGGGGCCTGTTCGTGCTGGCCCCGGTGCTGCAGCACTCGGTGCAGCCGTGGCTGATCGACACCTTTGGCGACCTGCCGTGGATCGGAAAATTGTTCCGCGGACCACCGTATGGCATCGGACTGACCACCGCGGGTCTGGTCCTTGCGATCATGGTGTTGCCGTTCATCACTTCAGTGATGCGCGAGGTGTTCCTGGCCACGCCGCGATCGCTGAAGGAGGCAGCCTATGGCCTCGGCGCCACGCAGTGGGAAGTCATCTGGAACGTGGTGCTGCCAAATTCCCGCGCCGGCATCATCGGCGGCATCATGCTCGGACTGGGACGCGCACTGGGCGAGACCATGGCCGTGACCTTCGTGGTAGGCAACGCACACCGGATTTCCACTTCGTTGCTGGCCCCGGGCACCACCATTTCCGCCAGCATCGCCAATGAATTCACCGAGGCGGTGGGCACGCTGTACACCTCGTCGCTGATCGCGCTCGGGCTGCTGTTGTTCGTACTGACCTTCACCATCATCGCCGCGGCGCGGCTGTTGCTGCTGCAGATCGAACGCCGCGGGGCGCGCATATGAACAACATCCGGCGCCGCAAGATTACCGCGACCGCGGCGATGGCAGCCTCCGGCGTGGCGACCGCGATTGGCCTGGCTGTCCTGGCCGCCATCCTGTGGACGCTGTTCTCGCGTGGCATTGGCGGCCTGTCCTGGAACGTGTTCGCGCAAACCACGCCGGCGCCCGGCAGCAGTGGTGGCCTGCTGAATGCGATCTACGGCAGCCTGGTGATGACGCTGCTCGGCGTGATCATCGGCGCGCCGATCGGCATCCTAGCCGCCAGCTACCTGTCGGAGTACGGCCGCACCGCGCGGCTGTCGACCGTGATCCGCTTCATCAACGACGTGCTGCTGAGCGCCCCCTCGATCGTGATCGGGCTGTTCGTCTACACGCTGGTGGTGGTGCCAATGGGTCATTTTTCAGCGCTTGCCGGCGCGCTGTCGCTCGCAATCATCGTCATTCCGGTGACCGTGCGCACGGCAGAGGACATGCTGCGGCTGATCCCCCAGAGCATGCGCCATGGCTCCGCGGCGCTCGGAGCGCAGCCCTGGCGCACCATCACCAGCATCGTCTACCCGGCGGCGCGTAGCGGCCTGCTGACCGGCGTGCTGCTGGCCCTGGCGCGCGTCAGCGGCGAGACTGCGCCGCTGTTGTTCACGGCGCTTAACAATCAATTCTGGAGTGCGAACCTCAATCAGCCAATGGCAAACTTGCCGGTGGTGATTTTCCAGTTCGCGACCAGCCCGTACAAGAACTGGCAATCGCTCGCGTGGTCCGGGGCACTGCTGATCACGCTGTTCGTGCTGTTCCTGAGCATCATCGCGCGGCTTATCTCCAGCCTGTTTGGCGTGCGCGAAAACCAGGTGGAATAGGCAGCGGAATGGATGGATAATCGTTGCTAATTAGCAACAGTAACAAGCTTGTCACATCAGAAATGCAATATTTTCGTGTATTCTGAATCCAACAATCGATCAGCGGGAGTATAGACATGACCAGTGGGAATTCGCCCTCGGCCGCACGGGCCAGTGAAATGCGCGGCAGATGCACCGGCACCTTTGTCACGATGTGCGCGCTTGCCGCACTGACGGCAGCGACCGCCGCACAAGCACAGAACGTCGGCCCTGCCCCAGCCAATAATGGCGGTGATGACAGCCTGACCTGGAAAGGCATTACGCTGTACGGGATCGTCGATATCGGCCTGCAGTATCAGAATCACGGCGCCCCGATCAGCGATTACTTCCCCGCCGGGTCGGAGGAGATCATTCAGAAGAACGCCAACAAGTCGGTACTGGGCTTCACGCCTAACAATCTGAGCCAGTCGCGCGTCGGCCTGTCGGGCAAGGAGCCACTGGTTGCCGACTGGTCGGCGGTATTCCGGATGGAGACGTTCTTCAACCCGCAATCCGGCGACATCTCCGACGCCCTGAAGTCCCTGGTCCTGAACAACGGCCGCGCTCTGGCTGCGCAGAACACCGGCGTCGATAGCAGCGTTGCCGGCCAGATTTTTCAGCAGGCGTATGCCGGATTCAGCTCCCCGACCTTCGGCCAGCTGACCTTCGGCCGCCAGAACACGATCTTTGCGGACGCCATTGCCAAGTACGACCCGATGGGCGCGGCGCAGGCGTTCTCGCTGATCGGCTTCTCGGGCACCGCCGCTGGTGGCGGTGATACCGAGGATCGGCGCCTCGACTCGTCATTGAAATATGTGCTGGCGTCGCACGGACTCCACCTTGGAGCGGAGTACAAGTTCAACGGCAGCCACGGCGCCGCCAACACTGCCTTCGAGGCTCAGGTGGGCGGCGAGTACGCGGGACTGTCAGTCGATGCGTACTACCTCAACGTCAAGGATGCCATCGCCGCCGCCTCGCTCAGTGCGGCTCAGGTGGCGGATTTGACGACCGTAGGTAACGCCGCCTTCGGCCTTCCGGTGAGCAACTCGCTGGCCGCCACGGTTTCCGACAACACGACCTATGCCATCGTGGCCATGTATGACTTCGGTGCGCCGAAGATCTACGGCGGCTACGAGCATATCCAGTATGCCAATCCGACCGACCCGGTCGCGGGCGGCTTCGTGGACGAAGGCGGCTACATCATGGCGTTTGTCAACGTGCAGGCCGGCCCCGAGGCCACCTTCGCCAAAGACAAGGACCTGCAAATCTACTGGGGCGGCATCAAGTATGCGTTCGCGCCGCGATTTGAACTTACCGCCGCTTACTACGGAATCCGGCAGAACAGTTACGCCACCGGTGCCAACGCCGGCTGTTCGACCAACAAGGCCGGTAACTGCAGCGGCACGGAGAATGTCTACTCCGTGGCGGGTGTGCTCCACATGAGCAAGCGTTTCGACGGCTACCTGGGCGCGATGTACAGCGAAGTGTCGGACGGCCTGTCCAGCGGCTTCCTGAACACCTCGACCTTCGTGCCGACGCTAGGCGTGCGGTTCAAGTTCTGATATGGAACGATCGGTCAACTAGATGAGGGGTCGGTCTGACCCCTCCTCTTTGACTCGTCCCAAGCACAAGTGGTCAGCGGCCGGGGCAGCGCCTATCGACTGTTGATCACTCTGATATTCGTGGATCGAGCGCACGGCTCGCCATCATGGTCGTGATTCGTCGGGAGCTGCCTCGGACTAGGCTCGCGGGTTTGGCCTTGAAGGCGGCACGATTGGGGATTACCCAAGGCTGCGCACTTCATCGCTGGCTCCGCAATCGCCATTGCGATTGTCTCCGCATGGACATCCAGCTCTGCGCCCCGCTCTTTCCCGACTCGCAGCGTAACCACGGCGTGTAAATCGGGAGCCGGTCGTTCCATGGTAACTAGAGCATGAATCGAAGGCCGATGGTCGGATTGGTGTTGGTGGTGGAGAACAGATAACCGTTGGCAAGACCACCCGATACGCTGCTGTACATGGCGCCGGCGTAAGCGTCGAGGCGGCTAGTAAATCGATAATCGAAATCGATTGAATAGGCCTCGAAGCTGCCGCTGCAGGTTGCATGGGCATTGGTCGAGCACGCCGCCTGCGTGCCGGTGCCATAGGCGCTCTGGCGATAGCCATAGTAGGCCGCCGTGACATCCAGCTTCGGGAAGACGCTGTAGCGCACACCGCCCCAGTAAACATCGAGCGTCTTGTCATCGGGATAGGCAGTGTTGTTGACGTAGGCCAGTATGTAGCCCCCAAGACCGGCGGAACCGGCGATCACATCATGCACCGGGTTTGCATACTGAATATGCTCGTAACCGGCGTACAGCTTTACCGGAACCGGGGCGATCCTGTACGAGGCCATGAGCGCGTAGGTCGTATTGTCGGAAATGGTCGCCGCCACCGAATTGCTCGACGAGAAGCCCAGCTTCGCCAATCCGGTCACCTGCGCGGCGCTGAGCGCGGCCGCCGAGACCGCATCATTGATCCTGGAGTAGTAGCCGTCGACCGCGAGGCCGGCATATTGGGCGCCGATGTTCGCCTGGTAGGCCATGCCGCCGGCGCTGCCGTTGGATTGATTGAATTTGTACAGCAGCCCGATTTGGACCGTATCGGCAAAGCCGATGCGATACTTCAGGGTCGAATCCAGGCGCTTGTCTTCGGTAGCACCGGCGCCCGCGTAAGCTCCGGATGCCCCTAGCAGCGAAAACGCCGGCGCGGCCTGATTCGGATCCAGGGCATTGACGCCGTCTGCCACCAGGTTCTGCTGGCGGCCAAAGGTCACTGTGCCAAAGGTCTTAGAACTCAGTCCGACGTAGCCGATCTGGAACACCTGGCCGGCGCTGGCACCGTCGTTATTGGTGGATTGCTGGCCCGGGGCGAGGCCATTGTTCAACGTCAGCGATTTCAGCGAATCAGCCAGCACTCCAGCCTGCGGATTGAACCAGGTCTCCAGTGCGAATACTCCGGCCCAGTCTGCGGCGATGGGCTCCAGGCCCCGCAAGCCGATCTTGGTCTGGCTCAGGTTGCTGCCGGTTGCACCGAGTACCGATTCGTGACCGGTCTTCTGAATGATATTGGTACTGGCCGGCGTGTAGTAATCGCTGAACGCAGCGCCATGGGATTCGTACTGAAGGCCGATATCGATAGTGCCGTAGAGCGTGATGCCATGCCATGTAAGGCTGTTTTTATCGGGCGGCGCCGTAGGCGCCGTCGCGGTTTGTGCCTGCGCTACACCGGAAACACCCAAAGCGGCTACCATAACGACGGACGGGAAGTGGCGCGCGGCCGACCACTGCAGGATTCGCATGCAGAGAGCCCCTTTATTGGCATGTGTGAAGTCGACGCAAGTCATGCGCCGACTTGTCGGGTATCGTGACCGCGCGGGGTAACAAAGTCAGTCTCACCTCGATAACAATGCGGTTACTTGCGCGTGCCAGCGGCACCAGCGTGGGGGCCATCACCTCGCAGCGCACAACCAGCTCGCTCATCTGCCAGTGCAGCACCGACTGGCAGCGTAACTGAGGCCTGTGAATCGGGAGCCGGTCGTTCCATTCTGACTAGAACGTGACGCAATGCGGTCTCATGGCTCGAACAAGCGGGCCTTGAGACCGTCTGCGTTAAGGGGCTGGAAGACTGTGTGACGCTAGTTTGCCGCGCTTGCGCGCCATCGAATAACTAGCCGCTGTCCGCGTCGCAGCGCGGTGCCGGCACCCGCCACCACGATGGCATTCTGGCCGAAGCACACGCCGTGCAGGTCCCGGTCATTGCGGTATTGCCGCAGCGTTCGCAGCGGCTCGTCACCCTCAAACTCGCCGGTATCCTGATTGGTGGCGGTGATACGGCAGCGGGTGCAAGGCTTCACCAGCTTCAGCCGCACGCCGTCTCCTAACAGTTCGTCGATGCGGTCCTCGTCGTAGGGCTGCAGCCCCTCGAGCACCAGGTTGGGCCGGAACCGATTCATTGGCAGCGGTGTCGCCAACCGGGCGTTAAGATCGGCCAGCGACGCGGTGTTCACGGCCAGTATCGGAAAGCCGTCCGAGAAGCGATTCTCGGCCTGCCACTCGCCGGTCCAGGCGCGCTCGCTCAGCCGCCGCTGCGACGGATCAAAGCGCACCAGCCTGCACGCGACACCCAGGAATGCGTAAAGCCAGGCGGCCGCCTCATCGCCTTCGTCGAATGCCTGGCACTGATCCTGCCACACCGTTACCGTGCGCTGCCGGCCCTGGTGCGTCAATGCAATCGAGATCTGCGGCAGCCGCGGGGCCGCAAGCAGCAGCGCGGATGGCGAGATCCGCGGCCGCAGCAGCGCCAGCCGCGGCAGTTCCCGTTGGGTGATGAAGCGCCCGGCATCGCTGACCAGCATCCAGCGCCGGTCGTGCTCGAAGCCGGCATTCGTCAGCCGTGCACGCGTAAGCTCGATGCCGCGCGCGGACTTCAACGGGTAGTAGTGCAGGGCCGCGATGCGGGCGCTGGCATTCATGACGCGGCCATCTACAACTGGCGCAGCTGCTCGAGGTAGGCCTGATCATCGGGGGCGCTGCCACGGCGCTGCGACTCCCACAGCACGCCGGCCAGCACTTCGATCATGCAGTGCTCGGCGGCATGCGCGGATGCCAGACGATTTGCCAGGCGCGTGCGAACGGCGGCGATTCCGGCCGGCCGGTTGGTGGCCAGCTGCTCGCGCAGCGCCAGGTGCAGGCCCATGTGCAGGAATGGATTCTCGTTGCCCGACCCGGCGCTGTCGTTGTGCGGCGGGTCGGCATCGCCCTGCAGCAGCGCATGGTATTCGGGATGCTCGGCGATGACATCGGCAATCTGGTGCTCCAGCGCCTGCATCGGCAGCCGCTCGCGCCACTTGCGCCAGGCTTCGCGCCAGGTGGCGCGCAACGCGTCGCGGCTCTGGTCGGCGAACAGGCTCACGACGGCGTCTTGTCCTCGTATTCGCACCAGCGCGCGATCGGGCAGTGCGGACAGTCGGGCACGCGCGCCTTGCAGATGTAGCGCCCGTGCAGGATCAGCCAGTGGTGCGCATGCGCCATGAACTCTGCGGGAATGACGCGCAGCAGTCCATCCTCGACTTCGCGCGCGCTGCTGCCGCGTGCCAGGCCGGTTCGATTCGCCACCCTGAAAACATGCGTGTCGACGGCCATGGTCGGCTCGCCAAAGGCCACGTTCAGCACCACGTTCGCGGTCTTGCGGCCCACGCCCGGCAGCGCCTCGAGCGCTTCGCGCTCGTGCGGCACCTCGCCGCGGTAGCGTTGCACCAGTATCCTGCAGCTGGCGAGGATATTGCGCGCCTTGGCGTTGTACAGCCCAATGGTGCGGATATAGCGCTTCAGGCCCGCCAGCCCCAGTTTCAGCATCGCCTGCGGCGTGCGCGCCTTGCGGAACAGCGCCCTGGTCGCAAGGTTGACGCCCTTGTCGGTGGCCTGGGCCGACAGAATCACCGCGACCAGCAGTTCGAACGGCGAGTCGTACAGCAATTCGGATCGCGGAGACGGATTCGCGGCGCGCAGCTGCTCGAAGATGCTGCGCACTTTCGCCGGACTCATTGCCTGCGCGGCACGCCTGGCACAGGCGCGGCGCGCTTGCGCTCGCTCAGCAGCGCCGAGCGCTCCAGCGCGTGGCGCTGCGCGCGCGCGCGGTGGCGCTCGAAATGCTCGCGATTCTCGGCCGCCGCCGGCGCCGCCGCCGCGCCAGTGCGCGGCTGCATGCTGATGCAATCCACCGGGCAGCTGGCGATGCAGAGCTCGCAGCCATTGCAGGCGCGCTCCAGCACCGTATGCAGATAGCGCTGGGCGCCGATGATCGCATCCACCGGGCACGCCGGCAGGCAGCGGGCGCAGCCGATGCAGGCGTCCGCATCGATCCAGGCGACACCCGGGTCGGCCTCGCTGCCGCAGGCCGGATCCAGCGCCAGCGGCGCGCACCCGAGCAGCAGCGCCAGCGCCTCGATGCCCGCCGTGCCTCCGGGCGGGCAGCGATTGATGCTGCTCTGTCCGTCGGCCAGCGCCTGCGCATACGGGCGGCAGCCCTCATAGCCGCAGCGCGTGCACTGGGTCTGCGGCAGCAGCGCGTCGATGCGGTCGGTAAGGCTCACTTGTGGGGTGCGTTCAGGATGCCCTGCTTGGCCAGCGTCGGCACCAGCACGCGACTGATTTCATCGGTGGTGCGCTGGGTCGAACTCAGGTCGACGCTGCGGGTGATGCCGGTCCAGATCAGTTTGCCGCCCGCCGGGTCGACAGTAAAGACGTCGGTCTGGTAGTCGGCACGATATTCGGTCTCCACGTAGCCCGGTCCGTACACCGTGTCCCAGTAACCGAAATAGCGCCAGCGCCAGCCGAAGCCAACCCCCGCATAGCCCGGCATCCAGTAGTTGCGCTGGCTGGCACTGACAAAGTGGGTCGCGATGACCCCGTCGAAACCGTCACGGCTGGCGGTCGCGGTCAGCTGGTCGGCAGTGGGCGCCTTGTCGGGGAACACCTGGTATGAGGGGCTCGCCTGCACGCCCTCGTGAGTCAGCGCGGCCACCATGCCGTCTTCCCAGACGCGCCGGCGCCCCTGGTCCTTCTGCACGCCAACCACCAGCACCTTGTGCAGCGGCGGCCCGCTGAATGCCGGATCCTTCCAGCGGTCGATCAGTGACGTATTGACGCATGCGCCCAGCCCGGCCAGCAGCACGGCGGTGACCAGGGCGCGACCGAGTGTAGAAGTCCGCATGGCAAGTTCCTCCTGATGGCAAAATGCCGCCACAGCATCGATATCGACTGCGCAGCGAGCCTGAATGTTCCGCAATCTCACGCCCGTCGTACGGGCCATTCTATTCAGCAATTTCATCGTTTACGGCCTGCAATGGTTGACAGATGATCGGCTGCTGGATGCATTTGCGCTGTGGCCGCTGGGCCCGGTCGGCTGCCTGGAATGCCACCCGTTCCAACCCTGGCAGCTGATTACCTACGCCTTCCTGCATGGCGGGCTGATGCACCTGGCCGGCAACATGTTCGCGCTGTTCATCTTCGGTCCGGACGTCGAACGGGTGCTCGGCGGGCGCCGCTTTGTCGTGTACTATCTTGCCTGCGTGATCGGCGCGGCGCTGACCCAGTTGTGGGTCGCAAACTCGATCTACCCCGAACCCTACGCGACCCTGGGCGCCTCCGGTGGCGTTTTCGGGCTGCTGCTGTTCTACGGCATGACCTTTCCGCACCGCCAGGTGCTGCTGATTTTTCCGCCGATCCCAATGCCCGCGTGGCTGTTCGTGACGCTGTACGGAATCCTGGAGCTGTCGCTGGGGGTATTCGGCACCGCGCAGGGGGTGGCGCATTTCGCCCATCTGGGCGGCATGGCGACCGGCTACGCGCTGATCCTTTACTGGCGATGGCTGGGGCGGCGCCGCTGAGCCGGCGCGCCCGCTACCGATTCGCGCGCCGGGCTCAGGTCACCTTCATTCCCGGCTGCGCCCCCGAGTCCGCCGCCAGCAGGAACACCGCGCTGGCATCCTGCTCGCTGCCCGCGCACAGCACCATGCCCTGCGAGACGCCGAAGCGCATCTTGCGCGGCGCCAGGTTTGCGATCATCACCACCAGCCGATCGGTGAGTTGCTCGGGACTGTAGGCGGCCCGGATGCCGGAGAACACCGTGCGCTGCTCGCCGCCCAGGTCCAGCGTCAGCCGCAGCAGCTTGTCGGAGCCCGGTACCAGTTCCGCCCGGACGACACGTGCCACGCGCAGGTCAAGCCGCGCGAAGTCATCGATGCCGATGCTCGCGGCAGGCCCGGAAGGCGCGCCGGATGCTGCCCCAGCGGCGGGCGTGCCGGGGGCCGCGCCGGCCGGCGCCGGCGGCGCGATCAACGCGGCCACCGCTTCCGGATCCAGGCGCGTCGCCAGCGGCTGATAGCGGGCGATGGGCTGATCGAGCAGCGGTGTCGCGACCGCATCCCATTGCGCAAGGCTGCTGCCGAGAAACGCCGTTGCCGCCTGCGCCATGTGCGGCAGCACCGGGGCCAGGTAGCACATCAGCACCCGGAACAGATTCAGTCCCTGGGTGGCGATTGCGCGTACCTCGGTGGCGCGCGCCGGATCCCTGGCCAGGGTCCAGGGCTTGTGCTGATCGACGTAGCGGTTGGCGCGGTCGGCCAGATCCATGATCTCGCGCATCGCGCTGGCGTATTCGCGCGCCTCGTACAGTGCCGCGATGCGCTCGCCGGCGGAGGCAAACTCCTGGTACAGAGCCGGATCGGGCAGGGCGGCCGCGAGCCGGCCGCCGCCGCGCTCAATGAAGCCCGCGCAACGGCTGGCGATATTCACCAGCTTGCCGACCAGGTCCGAATTGGAGCGCGCGACGAAGTCATCGAGACTGAAATCGATGTCCTCGATACCGCTCGCCAGCTTGGCAGCAAAGTAGTAGCGCAGCGGCTCGGGCGGCAGGCGCTCGAGGTAGTGGCGCGCGGTAACGAAGGTGCCGCGCGATTTCGACATCTTCTGGCCGTTGATGGTCAGGAACCCATGCGCGAATACCCCGGTGGGCCGGCGCAGGCCAGCGCCGTACAGCACCGCGGGAAAGAACAGCGTATGAAAGTAGCTGATGTCCTTGCCGATGAAATGATACAGCTCGCTGGCGCTTTCCGATTTCCAGTATTTATCGAATGAGGCCGCGTGTGCGGCGCGCCAGGCCTCGAAGCTGGCGATATAGCCGATCGGTGCATCGAACCAGACGTAAAAGAATTTCCCCGGCGCATCCGGTATCTCGATGCCGAAATACGGCGTGTCGCGCGAGATGTCCCAGTCCTGCAGCCCGGCCTCGAACCATTCCGCCAGTTTCGCCCGCACCGCCGGCTGCAGGCTGCCGCCGGCGACGTACTCGCGCAGCATGGTCTCGAAGGCTCCAAGCTTGAAGAACAGGTGTTCGGATTCGCGCCACACCGGCTTGGTGCCGCTGACGGTGGAGATCGGGTCGATCAGATCGGCAGGCGTATAGGTCGAACCGCAGACCTCGCAGCTGTCGCCGTACTGGTCGGGCGATTTGCAGCGCGGACAGGTGCCGCGCACATAGCGATCCGGCAGGAACATGCCGGCCTTCTCGTCATAGGCCTGGCGCACTGCACGCCGTGCGATATGGCCGCGCTCGTGCAGCGTGGCGTAGATCTCGTCGGTGAAGCGCACGTTTTCCGGTGAATGGGTGGTATGGAAGTGATCGAAGCCGATCAGAAAGCCGGCGTAGTCGCGTCGATGCTCGGCGGCGGTGCGGGCGATCAGCGTCTCGGGTGTGATGCCTTCCTGCTGTGCACGGATCATGATCGGGGTACCGTGCGCATCCTCGGCGCTGCAGTAGATGCAGTCATTGCCGCGCATCTTCTGGAAGCGCACCCAGATATCGGTCTGTACCGCCTCCATGATGTGACCCAGGTGCAGCGAGGCGTTGGCGTAGGGCAGGGCGCCGGTAACCAGGATTGTTCGTGCCATATTCGAGCGTGCAGCCGTCGCAAAAGAAACATTATCGCACGCGCTGTCAAGGCCGTGGCCGCCAGGGGGTGCTCTGGCGCGATGCTACGTGGCTGGACGACGCGTCGCCCGACGCGTCGGGCGACGCGTCGGGCGACGCGCCGGGCGCGGCAACGGCGTCAGTTCTGGTCCTTGAACGGCTCGAACTTGGCCTTGTTGATGGCCTTGCGGTAGGCCTCGGCGCCGCTGACGGCGCCGGCATCGAGCAGCGCCTGGATCGCGCTGTCCATGGTGCGCATGCCGATCGCGCCGCCGGTCTGCATGGCATTTTCCAGCTGGTCGAGTTTGCCCTGGCGGATCAGGTTCGCAGTCGCCGGCGTATTGATCAGGATCTCCATCGCGGCGACGCGACCGCTGCCATCGGCCTTCTTGAGCAGCTGCTGTGACATCACGCCGCGCAGCGAGGTCGACAGCATGGTGCGCACATGCGACTGCTTGTCGGCCGGAAAGGCGTTGACCAGCCGGTCGACGGTCGGTCCGGCACCATTGGTGTGCAGCGTGCCCATCACCAGGATGCCCATCTCGGCGGCGGTGACCGCCATGCTCATGGTCTCCAGGTCGCGCAATTCACCCACCAGGATGACGTCGGGATCCTCGCGCAGGGCCGAGTGCAGCGCCGCCGCGAAGCTCGGGGCGTGCACACCGATCTCGCGCTGGCTGATCAGGCAATTGCGGCGCGCATGTACGAACTCGATCGGATCCTCGACCGTCAGGATGTGGCCCTTGATGCGCTTGTTGATGTCGTCGATCATCGCCGCCAGCGAGGTGGATTTGCCGGAACCGGTCTTGCCGGTCACCAGGATCAGTCCGCTGACGGCATGGCACAACTGCCGCACCGCCATGGGCATGTCGAGTTGATCGAGCGTCAGTGCCTGCGAGGGGATGGCGCGGAATACCGCTCCCATGCCGTTCAGCTGGCGCATGATGTTGACGCGAAAGCGGCCCTTGCCCTCGAGCGTGTAGGCGAAGTCGGCGCCGTCCTTGGCGTCGAAGCGCTCAATCGCCTTGCGCGGCATGATCTCGTACAGCGTTTCCTTGGCGAATTCCGCCGTCAGCGGCTCGCCGCGCAGCGGCGAGAGCTCGCCGTTCATGCGGATGCGCGGCGGATCGGCGGCGATGAAATGCAGGTCCGAGCCGCGCCGCTTGAGCACCTCTTCCAGGAATTGATCTATCTGCGCCATGCTGCCAGCGTCCCTGCCGTGATCGTCAGCCGCCGCTCTGCTGCTGCGTCGTCAGCGTACTGTCCATGCGCGGCAGGATGCTGGTATCGGTCACGAACTTCTGGAACAGGCGCTTATCCGACGCATAGATATAGGCGTCGTCGGGATCGATCTCGCGCGCGTTCAGCGCCTGCAGCAGAGCCTGGTCGAACATCTGCATGCCGAATTCGCGTCCCATCTGCAGCTGGCTCGGGATCTGGTGCGTCTGGTCGCTGGTGATCAGCTTGGCGATGGCTTTGGTCATGATCATGATCTCGACTATCGCCTTGCGGCCGCGACCCTCATTGGTCTTGACCAGGATCTGGGTCACGACGGCCAGCAGGCTTTGCGACAGGAAACTCTTGGTCTGCTCACGCTCCTCGGCCGGCAGCGCATCGATCAGCCGGTCGATGGTCTTGACGGCACTGGTCGTGTGCAGCGTGCCGAGCACCAGATGCCCGGTCTCGGCGGCGGTCATCGCCATGCGTATGGTCTCGGCATCACGCAGCTCGCCGACCAGGATCACGTCCGGATCCTCGCGCATCGCGGCACGCACGCCTTCGGCAAAACTCGGAATATGGGTGCCGAGCTCGCGCTGAATAATCTGGCTGGATTTGCTGCGGTGTACGAACTCGATTGGATCCTCGAGACTGATGATGTTGAGCCGGCGCGTGGAATTCAGCAGATCGATCATCGCCGCCAGCGTGGTTGACTTGCCGGTTCCGGTCGAGCCGGTCACCAGGATCATGCCCTGGTGGTAGTCGCACAGTTTGGTCACTACCGGCGGCAGGCCGAGCTTGGTCAGGCTTGGAATATCGGACGGTATCGAGCGGAAGGTGGCGCCGATGCCGGTGTCCTTGCGGAACACGTTGACGCGGAAGCGGCCGCCTTCGGATGCCACGTACGAGAAGTCCAGGTCATTGCCGCGCGTGAAGTAGTCCTGCTGGTTCGGCGTCAGCACTTCCGTGATGTAGCTTTCCAGTTCGGTGTCGCGCAGGTCGCGGAACTTGATCGGCACCAGGTCGCCGTTCATGCGCAGCATCGGCGGCACGCCCACCGCCAGATGGATGTCCGAACAGCCCTGCTGGGTGCCGAGTTTCAGGAACGCATCAATGCGCGCCACGTCGCTGTTTCCTCATAGTTTTTCAGCCAGCCCCGTTATAAAGGAGAGAGCTATACGCCCTAAGCGTTGCTGTATCAACGGTGTGCGGCTTGAACCTTGATCCAGCGCACGAAGTAGGGCCGGATACAGGGCCGCGGGACCGGTCGGCGGGCTCAAAATTGACCCGCCGCCGCGCGGTCAAGTTTACAGGAAGCGCTCCAGCGCGCCGCGGTATTCTTCCATGGTCTGGAAGCGCTTGGCTTTGTCGACCGCCATGGCCTTGACCACGACTTCGGCCAGATTGGCCGACAGGGTCGGATTGATTTCCTGCGGTGCGCGCGCCTTGCCCTGCACGTGCTGGTACATCACCGCCATGTGATCGCCGCGCGAGTAGGGCGGGATACCGGTCAGCATCTCGTACATCATGACGCCCAGTGCGTAGACGTCGGCGCGCTCATCGACCTTGCGGCCCAGGATCTGTTCCGGGGCCATGTACTTCGGCGAGCCGATCACGTAGCCGGTCTTGGTGAGCTGGGTGTCGCCCTCGCGCTGCGCCGCCGCGACACCGAAGTCGACGATCTTCAGCAGGCCCTCGTCGTTGATCAGCACGTTCGCCGGCTTCAGATCCCGGTGCACGATGCCGACCTGATGCGCCACCGTCATGCCGGTGGCAATGTCGATGCCAAACTGCAGCGCGCGCTTGAGCTCGAGCGGCTTCTCGTTGACGATCTCGGCACCCAGCGTGTGCGACGGGAAGAATTCCATCGAGATCGCGTACAGACCCTGGATGTAGAGGAAGTCGTAGATGCGGATGACGTTGCGATGCGTGATCTTGCGCGAGTAGCGCAGTTCGTGCACGAAGCGCTTCATGATCTCTTCGTCCTGCGCCACGTTCGGGTTCAGGAACTTGAGAATCAGCCGTTCATCGACCACGGTGTCTTCCATCAGCAGCACAGTGCCGAAGGCGCCGCGGCCGATGCGCTCGATGTACTTGTAGCGGCCCTCGATGATCTCCCCGGGGGTGAGCGTGTTGATATCGAGCTTGGGTGCGCTCGAGTTCGCCACTTGCGCGACCACCTTGGCGACCTCGCGCTCGGGAATCAGCAGCGTGCGGGCCGGTTCCGCCGGGCGCGTCGGCCGGCCCGGATGGGTGCTGGCTGCGGGCGACACCGCGGTAGCCATGGTGACGCCGGAGGAGAAGCGCACCTCCAGCTCGGTCATCGCTCGGGTCGCGGCACGCGCCACGGTGGCATCGGGATTCTGGCTCTGGCCCTGCAGCTGCGCCCGGATCTGCTCGGCGCGCGGCTCGTCGGCCAGCTTTGCCAGCGCCTGTATGGTCTCGATTCGGATTTCCTTCTCGCTGCGGGTCAGCATCGGTGCCAGCAGATCGAGCGCCTTCTCATCGCCCAGTTTGCCGATTGCCCGCACCACCACCGGCAGCGCGCGTGCATTGGCGGTTTGCAGCATCTCGTACAGCCGCGGTACGGCGCGCTTGCTGCCGATCTCGGCCAGCGCATCAACCGCGCGTTCACTGACCCACCAGTCGGCATCCTTGGTCGCATCGATCAGGTGATTGATGGCGCGCTCGTCCTTGGTCTGGTTGAGGATCTCGATCGCAGCACGCCGCAGATCCTCATCCTTGTCGCGCACCAGCTCGAGCACGGCATCGATCACTTTCGGGCCGCCGATCTTGCCGAGTGCATCGCCGGCGCGGCTGCGCACCCACCAGTCGTCATCCTTGATCGCTTCCAGCAGGTATTTCACCGAGCGCGCATCGCCGACCTCGTTCAGCACTTCGACCGCGGCCCGGCGCGCCTGCTCGTTCTCATCCTTCAGAATAGGCACCAGGTGGCGGATAGTCTCCGGATCGCGCGCCCGCTGCAGCACCTCGACCGCCCGGTTCTGCACCTCCATCTCCGGATCTCGCAGCAGCGCGGTCACCTTGGCGACCTCGATCGGACCATCCATTTTCGCCAGCGCCGCCAGCGCCGCCGACCGGATCATCTTGTTGTTGTCGGCGAGCTGTCCCTGCAGCGCACGCTGCACATCGGGTTTATTGAACCGCGCCAGCACGCTGATGATATGCAGCCGTGCGATCGGATCCTTGCCCTGCAACCGGCTGATCAGTTCCGGCAGTGCCGCCTCATCGGCCGCCTCGGCGACGATGCGGAACAGCGCGGCTTTTTCGTTCGGCTCCTGTGCGTAGGCGGCGGTGAGCAGCTCGCGGATCGAGAAACGTGCGCGCTGGCCATTGATGACATCCAGCAGCGCGGATTTGGCGATGCCGGGTGTGCCCAGGGCCTCGAGCAGCAGGTTGGGCGGATAGCCACGGCTGCTGGTCAGGGCCCAGGCCACGCCCGCGATCGAGCGCGGGCTGCCCTGCACCAGGGCCTGGATGTATTTCGGAAAGCTCTTTGCGGTTGCAAGTGTCGCCAGCACATCGACGAACGCCACCGTGGCGTGCTTGTCGGCGTCGGGCAGCGCGGCGATGACGGCCTCGATCGCGCCCGGTCCGGCATCCTTGAGCTTGGCAATGGCCTTCTGCGTTTCAGGCCCCATCAGATTGGTCGACGACTTGATCTGCTCGATCAGCCGGTCAGCCCGCAGGTTAGTGAAAAAACTCATTCCGCCGTGTTAATGTTGTAGATAGGGGCTGCTGCTACCGCAGTCCCTCGCCCGCACTTTCCAATGGCCGAGTGGTTCCAAGCAAGCTGGGATTATGCCATGTTTGCCCGGCGCGACAGCCGTTCTTGCCTGTTCCACGGTGACTGTGATCATGGCGATTTCCGAGGCTAATTTACGCGCGGCACTTGACAGTTTTGTCGATCCGTATCTGCAGCAGACCCTGGAGCAAGCCCAGGCGGTGCGCTCCGTCGCGCTGGATGCTGACCGGGTGCTGGTAAAAATTGAACTCGGTTTTCCCACCATTGGCTACACGCATGCACTGCAATCGGCGCTGCAGCGGCACCTGGCTGCGGCCGCAATGGAAGTGGCACTGACGCTCGAATTGTCGAGTCGCATCGTGCCCCACGCCGTGCAGCGCAGCCTCAAGCCGCTCGCGGGCGTGAAGAATATCGTGGCCGTGGCCAGCGGCAAGGGCGGAGTTGGCAAATCCACCGTTGCGGTGAACCTGGCCCTGGCCTGGGCGGCCGGCGGCGCCCGGGTGGGCATCCTCGATGCCGATATCTACGGGCCAAGCCAGCCGCTGATGCTGGGGCTGACGGGACAGCACCCGGTCTCGGCCGATGGCAAGCGCATCCAGCCGCTGCAGGCGCATGGCATTGCGGCCATGTCGATCGGCTTTCTGGTCGATCCGGCACAGGCGGTGGTGTGGCGCGGTCCGATGGTGACGCAGGCGCTGTCGCAGCTGCTGAGCGATACCGACTGGGGCGAGCTCGACTATCTGGTGGTCGATATGCCCCCAGGCACGGGCGACATCCAGCTGACTCTGGCGCAGCGGGTGCCGGTGGCCGGGGCGATCATCGTCACCACGCCGCAGGACATTGCCCTGGCGGACGCGCGCAAGGGCCTGGCGATGTTTGAAAAGGTGTCGGTGCCGGTGCTCGGCATCGTCGAGAACATGAGCCTGCACGTGTGCTCCGAATGCGGGCATGTGGACCATATTTTCGGTGCCGGCGGCGGGGCGCGCCTGGCCGCCGAACATGGCGTTGAACTGCTGGGCGAGCTGCCGCTCGATGCCCGCATCCGCGAGGAAGCCGACGGCGGCCGCCCGACGGTGGTGGCTGAGCCCGACAGTGAGCGCGCGCAGGCCTACATCGAAGCCGCCAGGCATGCGGCGGCAGCGCTGGCGCGCCGCACGCGCGATCGCAGCACCCTGTTCCCGAAGATTGTGGTGGAAGACACCTGAATGAGCATCAAGTCAGACAAATGGATCCGTCGCATGGCACGCGAGCACGGCATGATCGAGCCGTTCGAAGCCGGCCAGGTGCGCGAGGGCGCGGCCGGACGAGTCATCTCCTACGGCACCTCGAGCTACGGCTACGACGTGCGCTGCGCGCCCGAGTTCAAGATCTTCACCAACATCAACTCGACCATTGTCGATCCGAAGCAGTTCGATGAGAAGAGCTTTGTAGATCTCACTGCGGATGTCTGCATCATTCCGCCGAATTCATTTGCGCTAGCGCGCACGGTGGAATATTTCCGGATACCGCGCAATGTGTTGGTCGTATGCCTTGGAAAGTGCGTCACCGGCGACACACGGGTGGTGGATGCTGAGACCGGGGCCTACGTTCCGATTACCGAGATGCGCTTTGGCAAGTCGACACTGGCGCTCGACGGCTGGCGGCTCAAACCGGCGAAGGTCTCCGCCTTCATTCCGCAGGGCAAGAAGGAAGTGTTTGAGCTTCGCACTCGGGCCGGGCTGCGTATTCGGGCGACGGCTAACCATCCGTTTCGAATGCTCAACGGATGGAGAGCGTTGGGCGATTTGCAACCGGGCGACCGCATCGCCGTGGCGCGCAACATTCCGGTGTTCGGCAAAACGCCAATTCCCGACTGGGAGGCGACTCTCCTCGGGTTGATGATATCGGAGGGTTGCTGCGACGTTCCAGGGAGCAGCCCGACATATACGACTGGAGACCCCGCCCTCGCACGGTTGCTGGCAACCTCGGTCGCTGCATCCGGCATGGGTGAAGTCACCTTTGACGGACGATACGGCTATCGCCTGGTCAACCGGCGCGGCCGCGGTGGCATCCCCGAAGCGAACCGCGCCCATAGCTGGCTGAAGAGTTACGGATTGAACGTAAAGTCGGGCGAGAAATTCGTGCCGCAATCGATCTTCACAGCACCCGAGCAGTCGGTGCGCCTGTTTCTGCAGGCGCTGTTCGCCGGTGATGGAGGTTTGTTTGCCTCGGAAGCGGGATTTTTTTTAGAGTACTACTCGAAGTCGCGGCGGTTGATTGAAGACGTGCACCATTTGTTGTTGCGCTTTGGTATTTTCTCGCTGATTCGGGAACGGACCACGGCAATCGGAACCCTGGCCTGCAAGATTCAGATCACCGAAAAAGCGCAGATAAATCGTTTTGCAGAGACAATCGGTTTCGCACCAGGCTCGATCAAGCAATTGCGACTCGACAGAGACATTCTGCCTATGATCCAGATCAAGCCACGCTGCCGTAGTAATTTCGATACGCTTCCGATGGAGGCATGGACTATGTTGAGAACGGCGGCTCGCGTGGGAGGCCTGAATCTGAACGCCCTCGATATACATGCGACGCCCGATCAATCGGTGCCGATGGCCGCGGCAGTGCGGGTGGCAAGAAGGACCGGGGATTTGTACGTTGATCCACTCACTCGCGGCCCGGTGTGGGACGTGGTCGAGACAATCGAGTCCGCGGGAATGGAAGAAGTGTTCGATATCACCGTGCCTCATCTGCACAACTTCGTTGCCAACGACTTGGTAGTGCACAATTCAACTTACGCGCGTTGCGGTGTCATATGTAACGTAACGCCTTTGGAACCCGAGTGGGAAGGCCATGTAACACTCGAGTTCTCCAACACGACGCCGCTGCCCGCGAAGATCTATGCGAATGAAGGCGTCGCGCAGATGCTGTTCTTCGAGTCGGATGAGGTGTGCGAGACCTCGTATGCGGATCGCGGCGGCAAGTACCAGGGACAGAAGGGCGTTACGCTGCCGAAGGCCTGACTTCGTCAATCGCGCTTGAGGCTGCGGATCTGCATGCTCCATTCGACCTTGTCGATGCGCTTCTGCTCGACACGCATCGGCAGGTACCCCATCGCCGGCGCACACCAGAAACGCGTCACGCGCGGCGAGCCCGGGTGCTGGCTGGTGTAGATCACGGTGTCGACCTGGCCAAGTGGTGTCGCGAGACTCTCTGTCCCCTCGCGCCGGTACCGGTAATCACGCGCCGAGTTTTTGCTGATCATCGACAGCTGATCGGGTGTGCGACCATGTATCAGCTCGAGCATCATCGCAATCTGCACTGACAGGTCATCCTGGATACCGGGCTTGATCGGCATGTCGATCGCAGTGCCCTCGTATACACCGCTGGCACGGCCGGCACTCCAGTCGAATAGCACGTCGGCGTTATGGCTGTCGCCGCTGCCGTCGGCCTTGAAGCTGAGCGGCTGCACGCCCTGGTCGGTGATGCGCAGGCTGCTGCGCAGCACCGGGCGCATCGGAAAGAGATGCCCGAGCCCGCGCGGCTCGCTGCTCGAGCTGTAGACCCAGTTGTCACCATCGAGGTGCTCAAGTTTGAGCGTCGAGACTGCCACCGTGGCGCCGTGCCAGGTCCAGCTGTAGGACG
>Ga0181537_10001053_pt1 | contig 25691 bp, 23 predicted proteins | sample PEATcosm2014_Bin_39_FD_119765 | JGI IMG/M metagenome (GOLD analysis project Ga0181537, IMG submission 119765) | Peatland microbial communities from MTU Mesocosm Facility, Houghton, MI, USA - PEATcosm2014_Bin23_10_metaG | ecosystem: Environmental > Terrestrial > Soil > Wetlands > Peat | place...
GGTTATCCGGACGACCCGCGTCATGGTACTGAAATCCGCGGTCTCGACACGGCCGCGCGCGATCCCGAAATCAAGATTTTCCACGCCGGCACAAAGCGCGCGGGCGACCGCCTGATCGCCGATGGCGGTCGCGTGCTCGGCGTCACGGCAACCGCAACCGACCTCGCCGCCGCGCGCGAGCGCGCCTATCGCGCGGTGGATGCAATCGATTGGCCGGGCGGGTTTTGCCGCCGCGACATCGGCAATCGCAGCAATTAATCGCCAGGTTAGGCCGCCGTCTTCAAGGGCGCGCAAATACGGTGCGGCCAGCCTTGCTCCTGATGGACGCAGGCATAGACGCCGTCTACCCGCACTTCGATCAGCGCCTCGGCGGCGTTGGTGAGTTCGCGCGCGTCGTCGAGCGCCGCGGGAAGCGCGCTAAAAATCCGGGTCGGTCCCACGGCTTCGCCGTCAAGCCGCCATGAGCCGCGTCCGTCGTAACTGATCGAAAGCCGGTTCATCGTGGGGCTCCGGTGAGCCGCCTTGCCGCGCGCGAGACATGGACATGGCCGCGGTTGCCGCCGGTTTCGGACAGCGCGAAGCGCATCGCATCCTTGCGGGTCAAGAAGGTGCCGCCGGCGAGCCCGTCGCGGTCGCGCGCGGTCCAGCGGCCATGGGGATCGTGCTCGATGTCGAAATGGTAGGGCGGGTCGATGCGTCGTGGGACAAAATCACTCATCTGGGTCACGCCGTTGTGTCGATAGCGCCGATATATAAGGCGCTAACGCTCTTAAAATTCGAGACGGCTCCATCGGCTCGATAATTAAAAAGAAATAGCCGCATCGCGCCGAGCGAGCGCCATCACCGGCCGCTTCGCGCGATGGGCAACAGCAGATCCGGGACGCGAAGGTAGGCGTTTTCTTGCCGCTGGTTATGACCGAGGAGGGATCAGGAATGTCAGTATCAAAATTGGCGAGAGTGTTCGCCGTCGCCGTGGCAATCGGCGTCAGCTGCGCGGTAAGCGCCAACGATCGCACCTTTGCGCAGACGCCGCCTGCGGCCAACGCGCAGTCCGACGCGATCCTGTTGACGATCTTTCTGCGCCACGACCAGACAAAGACGCTCGACGAGATCAACGATCACCTGAAGAAGACCGGCTGGTACGACACGTTTCCGCCCAAGGGTGTCGAGATCGTCTCATGGTACGTGATGATGGGGATTGGCCAGGTCGTGACCCTGCGCGTTCCCCCGGACAAGTTGCGCGAGGTCAACCGCGTCATCGAGGAAAGCGCCTGGGGCGGTTACCACACCGATTTCTACCCGACCTACGATTACAAAAGCGTCTGGGAAGCGATGCCCGGCCATCACCCTTGATTCGCCATTGCCTTGGCGGCGTTGCGTCCTTCGAGACGACGCTGCGCGCCTCCTCAGGATGACGATTTTCTTCGACGGCGCTCTCCTGCCTCCGTCATCCTCGAAGGACGCACGGGCGGCCGGATCAGTCCGCGCTCGGCCAATTCAGGCGGATCGGATCGCTGCCGTCCCAGTTCTTTGCCGCCTCGCGTACCTGGTCGAAGATCCGCATGCGAGTCGGCGTCGCCTCGGCCATCTCGATGACCGTGCCGGGATGGCCCTCTTCGAGGAAATAGATAAAGGGCCCGCGCGCGCTGTCGCCCTCCTGGCCGACATGCCAGCCGCTCGCCAGCGCCTTATCGCGGATTTCGTTAAAATTGACCGGCCAGCTCGACCAGTGCTGCGCGCCTTCGTGCCCCGCATTGAGGAAATCGTGGTAGAGGCTCGGCGTCGCGCAGCGCTGCTGGATCAGCTCGAGCTGGATATCGCCCGAATTGGCGAGCGCGATCGATAGATGCGGCGTCTCATAGGGCTGGCCCTTGTACCGGTAGTTGAACATCGGCAGCCGCTCGGCATAGAACCAAGGTCCGACTCCGCAGATTTCAACCCAGTGCCGCATTGCCTTCTCGATATCCCGAACGACGATGCCGATCTGCCGCATTTCGCCAAAAATTCGGCTCATTGCGCTATCCTTTCAACCCTTGGGGAACTCTTGCCAAATCCGGTCGTAAGACGTTTGTAAGACGATGATGCCAGAGCGGGGCCGCATGTGAAAAGCCGGGCCGTCGTCAGGAATGAACGGCGCATCCTCTGCGTGTTCCCGCGCTATGCGCCGTCCTTTGGCACGTTCGAGCACGCCTATCCGCTGATGGATGGCGTACGCGCCTTTATGCCGCCGCAGGGTCTCCTGGTCATCGCTGCCTATTTGCCGATTGAGTGGCAGGTACGGCTCATCGACGAGAACATCCGTGCCGCGAGCGACGACGATTTCACCTGGGCGGACGCGGTTTTTGTCAGCGGCATGCACGTGCAGCGCGAGGCGATCATCGCGATCGGCCGCCGCGCGCGGAAATTCGGCAAGGCCAGCGCACTGGGCGGGCCGTCGGTCTCGTCATGCCCCGAGCACTATCCCGAATTCGACTATCTGCACATTGGCGAATTGGGCGATGCGACCGACGCGCTGATCGCCGCGCTCGATGCCGACCCGACCCCGCCGATGGCGCAGTGCATCCTCACCGCCCATGAGCGACTGCCGCTGCCCGATTTTCCGCTGCCGGCCTATGAGATGATCGAGGGGCGGCGCTATTTCCTCGGTAACATCCAGTATTCCAGCGGTTGCCCGTATCAATGCGAGTTTTGCGACATCCCGGCGCTTTACGGCCGCCAGCCGCGCTACAAGGAGCCGCAACAAGTCATCGCCGAACTGGACGCGATGCTCGCGGCCGGGATTTGCGGCTCGGTCTATTTTGTCGATGACAATTTTATCGGCAACAAGAAGGCGACGCGCGAATTGCTGCCGCATCTCGTCGCCTGGCAGAAATCGCGCGGCTATCCGGTGCAATTCTCCTGCGAGGCGACGCTCAACATCGCCGGCTGCCCCGATATTCTGGCGCTGATGAAGGACGCCTATTTCTACGCGGTGTTTTGCGGCATCGAGACGCCCGAATTGGGCGCACTCGACGCGATGAAGAAATCGCACAACCACCAGTCGCTGCCGATCCTCGACGCGATCGCGACGATCAACGGCTATGGGCTCGAAGTCGTGTCGGGCATCATTCTCGGCCTCGACACCGACACCGCGGCGACGGCCAATAACCTCCTCGATTTCATCGAGCGTTCGAAAATCCCGCTGCTGACGATCAACCTGTTGCAGGCCTTGCCAAAAACGCCGCTCTGGCAGCGCTTGAGCGCCGCCGGGCGCCTTGATATCGACGGCACGCGCGATTCCAACGTCGTCTTCACCCGGCCTTACGAGGAGGTGCTGGCGGATTGGCGATACGCCATCCGCCGCGCCTATACGCCCGAGGCGGTTTATGGCCGCTTCGCATGGAACGCGGCCCACACCTACCCGAACCGGATCCGCCCGCCCTTGACCCGGGCACGGCTCGCTCCTGCCTATCTGCGGCGCGGCCTCGTCACGCTCGCCAAGATCATCGGTAAGATCGGCGTTGCCGGCGACTATCGGCGCGCGTTCTGGCTCATGGCGTGGCCGGCGCTAAAAGCCGGCCGCATCGACGAACTGATCGCCGTGGCGCTCGTCGCGCACCATTTGATCCGGTTCTCGCGCGACTGCACGAGCGGGCTGCAGGGCGCCGCATTCTATGCCGACCGGCCACAGCCAGTGCCGGCACCGAGCCGGCAAGCCGCATAGTCGTACAACCGCGCAGGTGCGGCCGCGCTACGCGACTCGCCTAGCCCGCCACTCGCCGGCGCCGAATTGGCTGCGGTTGACGATGCCGCCATTCTGGTCGCTGGCCGCGCCGAGCACGACGGTGCCTTCCATTGCGCCGTCCTTGACCCGCCCTTCGAAGCGATAGGACAGGTTGCTCGCCTCGTAGCGCTGCTCGAACGAGAAGCGCACGATATCGGCATCGAGCGCGCCCGCGACCGGCCCGTCGAATTGCGCCGATTTCTGGTGGCCGCTGAGATCGGCACCCTTCTGTTCGAGATTGAGGCGGTGCGTGCGTGCGCCTTGCAGGAACTCGACGCGCAATTCCCAATTGCCCGCGACGGTCAACGATGGCGCATGCGTGGGCACCCGTTCCGCCTGGGCGGAGACGAGCAATGCGGCGACCACCGCGTCACCGACCTGCTGTGCCTCGCCCGGTTGGAGCTGGAACGGGTCGACCGCGATCGAGTTCGGGGTCGCCGAATTGTCGTCGAGCATGACGCGCGGCTCGCCGTCGAGCACGCGTCCGCGCAGCCCAAGCCCGTCGAGCGGGTAGCGCTCGCGGTCCCAGACGATCTTGAGCCGCGGCACGCGATCGACCCCGGCCGGCTCGACGATCTCGCTGGTCACGCCGGGGATCTGTGCGACCCGCGCGGCGATCGTCGCACAATCGTCGTTCCAGCGATGCTGCTCGGCCGCGACGTCGCGCTCGCCGAACCAGTATTCGAGGGCCGCGAGGACGCCGACGATGTCTTCTTTCGACACCTTCATCGGTCGGCCCAAGGCCTGGTGGGGCGAGCCGTTGCGCCACGCCGCTTCGACGAGCTTTTTGTTGCCGAGCAGCAAGCCGCTGGTCTGCGGACCGCGCAGGAACTTGCCGCCGCTATAGATCACCAGATCGGCGCCGCGCGCGAGCCATGGGCTCGGCCGCTCGATATGCTCGGAGGCGGCATCGACCATGATCGGGATGCCTTTCGGCTTGCAGATCGAGGCGATCTCCTCGAGCCGCACGCTCGTCAGATGCTCCTGCTTGCCGAGCAGCACAACAAGCGCCACCGGCTGTTTCAGCGCTTCCTCAAGATCGGCGCGGGTCTCGATCTCGACGATCGGGCAGCCGCACATGCGCACCGCCTGGTCATAGGCGAAACGCTGCTTGGCCGGGATGATGACGCGGTTGACCATGCCGTCGGTAAACGGCAGGCGCAGCATCTTGGCCGGGTCGTTGCCGGCGACGCAGGCGGCGGTGCCGAGCGCGACCGCGGCGGCGCTGCCGCAGGTCACGATGCCCGATTCGGCGCCGGTCAGTTCGGCGATGCGCTGGCTCGCCGCCGCCATCAGCTCGTCTAGGTTGACGAACTGGCGCGACGCCGCGTCGATCGCCTCGCGCACTTGCGGCAGCATCAGGCTGCCGCCATGCATCGTGCGCACGCTGCAGCAATTGATAAACGGCCGGACACCAAGCGCGAGATAGGGATTGCTCTTCATACCGCCTCCGAGAAACACGAAACGGTATTATAACAGCGCGATGACACGGGCTAGCCGGGATGAAAGCGCACTGGTCCTATTCTCCGGTGGACAGGATTCGACGACCTGCCTCGCCTGGGCGCTCGATCGGTTCGCCACGGTCGAGACGATCGGCTTTGACTATGGCCAGCGCCACCGCGTCGAGCTCGATTGCCGCACGAGGATCGCCGAGCGGCTCCGGGCCGAATTTCCCGGCTGGGGCGGCAAGCTGGGCCCGGACCATCTGATCGACCTGGCGGTGCTCGGGCAGATCAGCGACACCGCGCTGACCCGCGACAGCGCGATCGCCTTTGCGGAAGGCGGTCTGCCCAACACCTTTGTCCCCGGCCGCAACTTGCTGTTTTTCACCTTCGCGGCGGCCATCGGCTATCGCCGCGGTTTGCGCCATCTCGTCGGCGGGATGTGCGAGACCGATTATTCCGGCTACCCCGATTGCCGCGACGACACGCTGAAAGCGCTGCAAGTCACGCTGTCGCTCGGTACGGATCAGCGCTTTGTCATCCACGCGCCCTTGATGTGGCGCGACAAGAAGGCCACGTGGGAATTGGCTCATAGGCTCGGCGGCGACGCGCTTGTCGCGCTGATCCGCGAGGAAAGCCACAGCTGCTATCTCGGCGAGCGCAACGAGCGGCACGATTGGGGTTATGGCTGCGGTCATTGCCCCGCCTGCGATCTGCGCCGACAGGGGTGGGAGGCGTTTGTTGCCCCTTAAGCTGCGGAGCGCTCTTGCGTCCCTTCGAGACGCGACCTGCGGCCGCGCCTCATGATGACGGTTGTTTTTTGATGGCACCAAGAAAGCCCGTCATCCTGAGGAGCCCGCGAAGCGGGCGTCTCGAAGGACGCGGGGACGGCGATGCGGTAATGCGGCTCAGGCGATGAGCTACACGGTCAAGGAAATCTTTTACACGCTGCAGGGCGAGGGCGCGCTGACCGGTCGCCCGGCGGTGTTCTGCCGCTTTGCCGGGTGCAACCTGTGGTCGGGGCGCGAGGAAGATCGCGCCGCGGCGGCGTGTCCGTTTTGCGACACCGATTTTGTCGGCACCGACGGCAGCGAGGGTGGCCGCTACGCCGATGCCGACGCGCTCGCCGACAGGGTCGCTTCGCTGTGGCCGGAGCGCCAGCACGCAAAGTTTGTCGTCTGCACCGGCGGTGAGCCTCTGCTGCAGCTCGACCCCGCACTGATCGACGCGCTGCACCGGCGCGGCTTTGAGATCGCTGTCGAGACCAACGGCACAATCGCGCTGCCGGCCGATCTCGATTGGGTCTGCGTCAGCCCGAAAAGCGGCAACCCGCTTGTCGTCACGACGGGCGACGAGCTCAAAATCGTTGTCCCGCAAGACGGTCTCGATCCGCTCGCCTTCGCCGAGCTCGGCTTTCGCCGTTTTTCAGTCCAGCCGATGGACGGCCCCGACCGCGCCCGCAATACCGAGCTGGCGATCGAATTCTGTCTCAAGCACCCGCAATGGCAGCTGAGTCTGCAGACACATAAGGTGACCGGCATCCGTTAGGTCAATCCGGCCATCTCCGGTGCAGCCAGAACCATTGTTCGGGGCGCTCGCGGATCCAGGTTTCGAGCGTGCGGTTGATCTCGGTCATCAGCGCGAGCGTGTCGGCTGCCCGGTCGCCGCTTTTGGGCAGGGGCAGTTTGGGATAGACGGTGAGGCGGAAATGCGCGCCATTGAGGCGCTCGACACGGGCCGGCAGCACATCGCAGTCGAAGCGTAGCGCGAGAATCGCCAAGGCCGGCGCCGTCATCGCAGGGCGACCAAAAAACGGAACCGCGATGCCGTCATTGAGCTTCTGGTCGGCAAGAAGTCCCAGATGGCCACCGCGCCGCAACACCGCGACCGCACGCCGCGACGCGACCGCTCCCTTCGGGATCAGCTCGCCGAGATTGCCGCGTAGCCGTCGCAGCATGCGGTCGATGTGAGGGTTGTTGGCGGCGCGGTAGATCTGCGCCATGTCGAGCCCGTATTGGCCCGCGGCCAGGGCGCCGATCTCCCAATTCCCGAGATGGCCCGAGAACATGATGACGCGCCGCTCGGCCGCGAGCGCGCGCTCGAGGTTGTCGAGACCGCGCAATTCGATCCGCCCATCGCCGGCGAAGACTTTGATCTTGGCGAGATGCGGATACTCAAAGACCACCCGTCCGAGATTATCCCACATGCCGCGAATGATTGCCTCGATCGCGGTCGCGCCGAGTTCGGGAAAAGCCGCACGCAAATTGTTACGGGCGACCTTGCTGACGCCGGTATGAGGCCCGATCCATCGCGCCAGCGCGCCGCCCAGCGCCGAGGCCCAGTCGAGCGGCAAGATGCTGAGCGTGCTGACCGCCACCGCGGCAATCCAAGCCTCGACGCGATAGCCCCAGCGGACGCTTGCGACCGAGACTTCAGGCGTGCGCGGCTTGTCCGCCATCGCCGATCCGTTTGCAGAGCGGCGCCAGCAACACGTCGAGCGCGTCCCTGTCCCGCCAGCGCAACTCGACATCGAGCACCGCGATGTCCGCCCGCTCTATCGACGGCAGCCGCACCCAATCCTTCGTCGTCGTGACCAATTGGGCGCCGGCGCCCGCCGCCTCGCGGCGCAGCGTGGCTAGTTCGGCCGCGCGATAGGGGTGATGGTCCGGGAAACCGTGCGCGGCGACGATTTGGGCGCCCAGCCCGCGCAGGCTGGTGAAGAATTTCTTCGGTCGGCCGATCCCGGCGAAGGCGACGATTTTCGCACCGGCAAAGCGGCCGCCCTCGATCGGTTCGAGCGCGGCGCGCAGAACGGGCCGATCGATCGCGACAAGCTCATCGGGCCGCTCCCCGCCATCGCCGATGAGCACGATCGCATCGGCGCGGGCGAGGCCGTCGTGGACGCGCTCTCGCAGCGGCCCGGCCGGGATCAACCGGCAATTGCCAAAGCCATAAGCGGCATCGACGACCACCAGCGACAAATCCTTCGCGACCGAGGGGTTCTGGAACCCGTCATCGAGAATGATCGCGGCGGCGCCGGCCTCGACCGCCGCACTGACCCCAAGGGCACGATCGCGCGCCACCCAGCATGACCCATGGGCGGCGGCAAGCAGCGCCTCGTCGCCAACCGCCTGCGCGTCGTGGAGACGCGGATCGACCCGCACCGGTCCGGCGAGCCGTCCGCCATAGCCGCGCATCACTATTGCCACCTCTATGCCGCGCGCGGCGAGCAGCGAGGCGAGCGACAGCGCGACCGGTGTCTTGCCCGAGCCCCCGGCGACAAGGTTGCCGACGCAGATCACCGGCACCGGCGCGCGATAGGGACGGGTGACAGCCCGGCGCAGCCTGCCGGCGGCATCGAGCGCGGTCCCGACCGGCGTCAGCAGCCCGGCGACAAGGCCGGCGAGGGGGCAGGACGTCTCGCTCCAGAAATCAGGGGCGCGCATCGGCGCTTGCCGGCGCTCTGGCGGGCGCCAGCTGATCGAGCCACGGCCCGATTTTCTTCAGCACCGCGTCGAGCGTGCCGAGCCCATCGGCGGCGACCCGGATGGCGCCCGTCGCGCGCTTGCCGCGCAGCTTCGCGTCGTCGAGCAGGCGTGCGACGGCTTGGGCCAGCGCATCGGCGTCCGCGACGATCTCGGCGGCGTCGGCTGCGGTCAGCGCCTCCGCCATCGCCGAGCAATTGGCGGTGTAAGGGCCGAGCAGCACGGCGCAATCGAGCCGCGCCGCCTCGAACGGGTTATGGCCGCCTTTGTCAATCAGCGATCCGCCGACAAACGCGACCCCCGCCAGGCTGTAGAAGACGCCGAGCTCGCCAAACGTATCGGCGAGATAGATGTCGGTGTCGTCGGTGATCGGTTCTTGTTTCGAGCGGCGGGCGATGCGCAGCCCTCTTGCCGCGGCCGACGCGGCGATCTCATCGCCGCGGACCGGGTGGCGCGGCGCGATGATCGTCAGGAGGCCGGGGTGGTCGGCGGCGAGCCGCCGGTGCACCGCCATCGCGATGTCCTCTTCGCCTTCATGCGTGCTGGCCGCGAGCCAGCGCGGCCGCGCACCGAGCTGCCGGCGCAGCTGATCGAGCACCGCTTTGTCGGTCGGCAGGGTCTTGGCGGCGGATTTGAGATCACCGACGCTCGCCACGTCGCGCGCGCCCAACTCGCGGAAGCGCGCGCCCTGTACCTCGTCCTGCGCTAGGCACAACGCGAACGATCCCAGCATCGGCCGCGCGAGCGCACCCCAGATCCGCCAGCGCGCATGCGAGCGTGCCGACAGCCTGGCGTTGAGCAGCAGCATCGGGATGTGGCGCCGCCGCGTCATCAGCACCAGGTTTGGCCACAATTCGCTTTCGGTCCACAGCGCGAGGTCTGGCCGCCAATGGTCGAGAAACCGCGCGACCGCGCCCGGCAGGTCGGCCGGAACAAATTGATGTCGCGCGCCGCCCGGCAGTCGCGGTCCCAGCAGCCGGGCCGCGGCGACGGTGCCGGTGGTGATCAAAATCTCAAGTCCCGGTCGCTCGGCAAGCATGCGCTCGATCAACGCCAGAACCGAGGTCGCCTCGCCGATGCTCGCGGCGTGGACCCACACGAGCGGCCCCTTGGGACGCTGAAAGCCGGGGAAGCCGAGCCGCTCGCTAAAGCGCTCGCCGTCCTCCTTGCCCTGACGCCGCCGCGACTTCAGATATTGGACCACCAATGGTGTCGCCGCGGCGGTGAGGCCGCGGTAGAGCGTAGGAAGGATCACCGTCGTTCCCCGGCCGCCAACTCCGCCGCGCCCTCTATTTCGCGCGATGCCGCCGTTGCGCGATGGCCAACCCGGCTGTCGGCCAGTGCGACCATGTCGAGCATGCGAGTCTCGATCCGCTGGCGTTCGCGCTCGACACCCGCTTCATCGAGATCCGTGCCGATGTCGATCGGCTCGCCCCAGATAAAGACACCGCGGCCGAGCGGCAGCGCCACATTCATCCGGTCCCAGGTGCGCATCACTCGCCGCCGGCTGGTGGCGAAGACAATCGGCACGATCGGCACGCGAGCCAGCCGCGCGACATTGACGATCCCGGTGCTCGCGACCATCGCCGGGCCGGCGGGCCCGTCCGGGGTGATGCCGACGCAGTCCCCGGCGGCAAGCGCCTTGACCATCGTGCGCAATGCCGCGCTGCCGCCGCGCTTTGTCGACCCGGCGACCGACTGCACGCCGAAATGCGCGACCGCGTCGGCGATGATCCGCCCGTCGCGATGCGCCGAGATCAGCATGTGGATCGGCGCGAGGCGCTGCCAGGCCATTGGGATCATCATCAGCCTGCCGTGCCAAAAGGCGAGGATAAACGGCCGGCCGGCGTCACGCAGCCCGCGTGGATGCTCGGCGCCTTCGACGCTCCAGCGGTTGGTCGCATAGACAAAGCGAATATAGAGGTGGATCGAATAGCACAACACGCGACGCAGCCGGTCGCTGCGCACGAACTGCCGCACCCACTGGCGCAGCGTCTTCATCCTTGCGGCGCCTCGGCGGGAACCAGCTCTTCCGGCGCGAACTGCGTCTCGTAGAGCCGCGCGTAAAGCCCGCCGCGCGCGAGCAGCTGGGCGTGCTTGCCGCTCTCGACGATGCACCCGCGATCCATCACGCAGATCAGATCGGCGCCGACGATTGTCGTCAGGCGGTGCGCGATGACGAGTGTCGTGCGGCCTTGCATCAGCCGCCGCAAGGCCGCCTGCACCTGCCGTTCGCTTTCATTGTCGAGCGCCGAGGTCGCTTCGTCGAGCAACAGGATCGGCGCGTCCTTGAGCATCGCCCGGGCGATCGCCAGACGCTGCCGCTGCCCGCCGGAGAGGCGCATCCCGTGCTCGCCGACCAGCGTGTCGTAGCCCTGCGGCAGCTCGGCGATAAAACGGTCCGCGCCGGCTGCGGCGGCGGCGGCCGCGATCTCCGCGTCGCTCGCACTGAGCCGGCCATAAGCGATATTGGCCCGCACTGTGTCATCGAACAGGCTCGCCTCCTGCGCGACCAGCGCCAAGGCCGCGCGCAACGATGCCAGGGTCACCGCGCGCACGTCCTGACCATCGATCGCTATGCTGCCGGAAGACACGTCGTAAAAGCGCGGGATCAGGTTCAGCACGGTCGATTTGCCGGCACCCGACGGCCCGACCAATGCCACGGTGCTGCCCGCCGGTACGGTCAGCGAAATGCCGTCGAGCGCGACCGCATGCGGCTGATAGCCGAACCGCACATTGTCGAGGCGGATCTCGCCGCCGCCGACCTGCAACGGGACCGCGTCGGGCAGGTCGCGGATCTTCGGTTCGACATCGAGCACCTCAAAGACGCGCTGCGCCGCCGCCAACCCTTCTTGCAGCGAGGCATTGAGGTTGGCGAGGCTCTTCAGCGGCTGGTAGGCGAGCAGCAGCGCGGTGATGAACGAGAAAAACGCGCCCGGCGTGCGCGAATTGTTGATCACCTGCCAGCCGCCATAGCCGATCACCACCGCGACCGCGGCGCCGCCCAGCGCCTCCATCATCGGCGACGCGCGTGAGCGCGTGCGGTTGGCGCGGTCGACCAGCTTGAAGATGCGCTCGAACAGAGTCGCGGCCCGGCCCTCTTCGTAGGCCTCCATGCCATACGCCTTGACATGGCGTGCACCTTGAAAAGTCTGGCTCAACAGCGTCGTCAGCAGGCCAATCTCGATTTGCGTATTGGCCGAGACCCGGCGCATGCGCCGGCCGATCTTGACGATCGGGCTGATCGCCAGCGGAAAGGCAAAACACGACAGCAACGCCAACAGCCAGTCCTGATAGAACATCAGCGCCATCAGGAACACGACAGTCACCGCGTCCTTGCCGATCGCCGCGAGCACATTGGCGGCGGCGTTGCGCAGCAGCACGACATCGTTCGTGAAGCGCGAGATCAGCGTGCCGCTGGCGTTCGCATTGAAATAGGCGAGATCGGCGCGGATCAGCCGTGCGTAAAGCGCGCTCTGCACATCGGTGATGACGCGCTGACCGACCCGGCTCATCAGTACGGTGTCGCCGTAATCGGCAAGACCCTTGACGATCGCGAGCACCAGAGCGGCGCCGGCGATCACGATGAGCAGGCTCGCCTCGCGCCCGACAAAGATGCGGTCGAGCATCGGCTGCATCAGCCAGGCGCGCAGCGCCGTGCTGCCCGCGCCGAGGCCCATGCAGGCAAAGGCCAGTACGATCGTGCCGGTATGCCGCCGGATGAACTCGTTCGTCAGCCGCCGCACCAACGCGATCGTCGGCGCCCCGCCGTCTGCCGTGCCCGATTTGCCCCGCATCTACCCCTGGCCGTCATGGTTGAAGGCCGACATTATTTGAACCGGCTTCCGGCTGATGGCTCTAGCCTTCGGCCGGAGCGCCGTCAACGCACGCCCCCACAGTCTATTCGATATTGCCGCGTCGTGGCATCCCTGGCGGCGACGGCTTTGTCTCTACGCTCCGGCCACCGTCAGATCGTCGATGCGCAGAGTCGGCGCGTCGGCGCCGGTGCGGAATTCGAGGTCGTTGGCCGCGACCATGCGCAGGAACATGTCCTTCAGGTTGCCGGCGACGGTCATCTCGCTGACCGGGAAGGCGAGGGCGCCGTTCTCGATCCAGAACCCGGCGGCGCCGCGGCTGTAATCGCCGGTGACGCCGTTGACCCCCATGCCCATCAACTCGGTGACGTAAAACCCGCTTTTAACGTCGGCGTAGAGTTCTTGCGGGCTCTGCGATCCCGGCTCGATCCACACATTGGTGGCGGCGGGCGAGGGCGGCGAGGCGGTGCCGCGCGCCGCGTGGCCGGTCGTCGCCATCTTGAGCTGGCGGGCCGAGCGCAGATCCAGCAGCCAGGTCGTCAGCACGCCTTTGTCGACCAGAGCGCGGCGCTTGTTGGCAATGCCTTCGCCATCAAACGGTTTTGAGCGCAACCCGCGCTGGCGGTGCGGGTCTTCGATGATGGTGATCGCCTCGGGGAAGATGCGTTCGCCGAGCTTGTCCTTTAAAAAGCTGGTGCCGCGCGTGATCGATGGACCGGAGATCGGTCCCAGGAGGTGCGACAAGAAGCTGCGGGCGACCCGCGGATCGAAGATCACCGGCACCTTGCCGGTCGGCATCTTGCGCGCGCCAAGTCGCTTGATCGCGCGCTCCGCGGCGCTGCGGCCGATTTCCTCAGGCGAGCGCAGATCGCCGCCATAGACGGCGCTGGCGAAATCGTAATCGCGCTCCATCGCGGTGCCCGAGCCCGCGATCACCGAGGCGCTGACCCCATGGCTCGACCCGGCAAAGGAACCGGCAAACCCGTTTGACGCGACGAGCGCGACGCGCGAGCGGCCCCAGCCGGCATCGGCGCCCTCGGAATTGGTCACGCCCTTGACGGCGAGCGCGGTTTCCTCGGCGGCGCGGGCGCGCTCGATCAAGGTTTCGGCGGTCGGTTCGGCGGGGTCGAGCATGTCGAGGGTTGGCCACTCCTTGGTTATCTCGCCCGGTTCCGCGAGGCCGCAAAACGGATCCTCGGGTATCGCGCGCGCCATCGCCACCGCACGCTCGACGAGCTCGCCCAGCGTTGCCGGCGCGCGGTCGCTCGACGAGACGATCGCCTGCTGCTTGCCGATCAGCACGCGCAGGCCGAGATCCTGGCTTTCCGAGCGTTCGAGCTTTTCGGTCTTGCCGAGCCGTCGCGTGTGCGACAGCGATATGCCGGCGACCGCAACCGCGTCGGCGGCGTCCGCCCCGGCTTTCTTTGCGCGGGCGACCAAATCGTTCAGCAGATCGATCGCGTTTTGCGCTTCGTTATCAGCCATCGAAACTCCAACGGGTTTTCAACACATATGGACCTTTGATTGCCCGTCGGGAAGCGTCGTTGACGGCGCAGGGAGCCGATCATGCCCGACGCCGGACATGATCGGCAGCGCCTTACCGATAGTCGCGGTCGTAGTCTTCGCGCTCGCGCAGGCGTTTTGTGGCTTCGTGATGTTCATAAGCGCAGCCGACGCCCGCGCCGAGCAGACCGTGATGTCCGGCGTAGTGGCCGACCACCCCGCCAACAATCGCGCCCCGGATACACCCGGCGGCCTGCGCCGAATGCGGAAGCGCAACCGCCATCATCGCCAGCGGGGCGACAACCGCCATGATCGCAATCTTGTTCACCATAACCTCCGAGATTGAGCAGAAGAACCAGAAGGGAGCCTGGCCTGTGCTGCTCAACGACCAACGCGCGGGCGAAGTTCAACCGCTCGCAAGCAACCAAAACGCCCCGGACATCGTCGCCCAAGTTATTTCCAGATCGGCTTGCCGCTGCCCGGCAGGCCGTAACTCGGCCATTTCCGGGTCACTTCGTCGATCACCGCGTCGGTCATGCGGATCGGGCGACCCCATTCGCGTTTGGTCTCGGGCGGCAATTTTGTCGTCGCGTCGAGCCCGATCTTGCCGCCCAGCCCCGATTCCGGCGAGGCGAAGTCGAGGTAGTCGATCGGCGTGTTGTCGACGAGCGTCACATCGCGCACCGGGTCCATGCGGGTCGAGATCGCCCACATGACGTCCTTCCAGTCGCGCGTGTTGATGTCGTCATCCACGACAATGACGAACTTCGTGTACATGAATTGTCGCAGGAACGACCACACCCCCATCATCACGCGCTTGGCTTGGCCGGGATAGGTCTTGCGGATCGACACGACCGCGATGCGATAGGAGCAACCTTCGGGCGGCAGCCAGAAATCGACGATATCGGGGAATTGCTGCTGCAACAGCGGCACGAACACCTCGTTGAGCGCCTCGCCGAGGATCGACGGTTCGTCGGGTGGGCGGCCGGTAAAGGTCGAGAGATAGATCGGGTCGCGCCGCATCGTGATCGCGCTGAGGCGAAACACCGGGAACTGCTCGACCGCGTTGTAATAGCCGGTGTGGTCGCCGTAGGGGCCTTCGTCGCCGTAATCGTCGAGCGAGACATGGCCTTCGAGCACGATCTCCGCCGCGGCCGGCACCTTTAAAGGCACGGTCTTGCAATCGACCAAATCGACCCGTTTGCCGCGCAGCAACCCGGCGAACTGGTATTCCGACAACGTGTCGGGTACCGGTGTCACCGCGGCGAGAATCGTGCCCGGGTCGGCGCCGATCACCGCTGCCGCCGGCAGCGGCTCGGTCTTTTCCTTCGACCAGCGTTGGTGATGCTGTGCTCCGCCGCGATGCCGCAGCCAGCGCATCAGCGTCGTGTCGCGGCCGGTCACCTGGAGCCGGTAGATGCCGAGATTGAACCCGTCCTCGCGACGGGTGCCCGGCCCTTTGGTCACGATCAGTGGCCAGGTGACGAGCGGCGCCGGCTCGCCCGGCCAGCAGGTTTGGATCGGCAGTTTCGCCAGATCGATATCCCCGCCGGTCAACACGATGTCCTGGCATGGCGCGGAATTCAACGTGCGCGGCCGCATCGCCATCGCGGTCTTGAGCAGCGGCAACATCTCCCAAGCCTCGCGCCAACCGCCCGGTGGCTCGGGTTGCTTGAGGAAAGCGAGTGTCTCACCGACCTCGCGAAGCTGGCTCGGCTCGCGGTCCATGCCCCAGGCGACCCGCTCGACCGTGCCGAACAGATTGACCAGCACCGGCATCGTATATTTGCCAGCACCTCCGACGACATTCTCGAACAGCACCGCCGGCCCGCCCTCGGCGAGCAGCCGGGTCTGGATTTCGGTCATTTCGAGAAAGGGCGAGACGGCTTCGCGCACCCGTACGAGCCGCCGGCTCGCCTCGAGCCGATCGATAAAGTCGCGCAGGCTGGCATAAGGCATGCGCCTATATAGGCGCGGCGGCCGTCTGGCGCGAGCGCAGCGCGAACAGCGAGGCGAAGGCGGCGAGCATCAACCCGGCCGACAACGTCACCGCGCCGACCCCCACGCTGTCCAGCAGCAGCCCGAACAGGAACGGCGCCGCCGATTGGGTGATGCGGGCGGGCGCCGACAACAAGCCGCTGCGCCGGCCGAACCCGTGTGGGCCAAAGATCACCAGCGGCAGCGTTCCCTTGGCGATCGTGATCATGCCGTTACCGGCGCCATGCAGCAGCGCGAATGCGGCGATCCCGAACGGCCCGGCCAGCCCCAGCGCCAGTGCGCCGAGCGGATGCATTACGGCGGCGACGCGCGCCGACAGCAGCGGATGCAGCCGCCGCAATACCCCGAACTCAACAAGCCGCGCTGCGACCTGGGCCGGGCCGACCAGCGCCGCCGCGGCGACCGCTTCGGTCGGCGTGGCGCCCGCCGCTTCGAGCAGGCGCGGCAGATGCGCCGCCATCGCGCCGGTGACGAACCATGCGGCGGAGAAAAAGAACGCGAGCACGATCATCGCGCCGGGCGGCGCCTCACTCGCCTCGTCGCCGCTGCTGTTCCGCTGCGTCGGCAGGTGAGGCGGCGCTTTTGGGATCAAGAGCAGGTTGATCGGCAGGCAGACGAAAAGGTTGAGCACGGCCCAAACCAGGCACGCCTCGCGCCAGCCGTAATGGTGCAGCATAAAGGCGCTGACCGGCCAGCCGATCGTGCTGGCAAAGCCGGCGATCAAGGTGATGCCGGTGATCGGGTTGCGCGCCTCAAGGCCGTAGAGCCGCGTCAGCGTCGCGAAGGCCGGGTCATACAACCCCATCGCGATGCCGGCGCCGAGCGGAACCCAGGCGACCGCCAGCCCGGCGAACCCTTGCGCCCGCGCCAGCAGCACGAGCCCCAGCGCCAACACGACGTTTGAGGCGACCAGCATGCCGCGCCCGCCATGCTTGTCGATGATTTTACCGACCGTCGGACCCGCAGCCGCCGACATCAGCAGCGCGATCGAGAAAATACCGAAGAAGATGCTTGGCGACAGGCCGAGCGCCGCAGCGATCGGCGCGCCGAGGATCGCCGGCAGGTAATAGCTCGATGCCCAGGCGAGCGTCTGGGTCGAGCCCAGCGCGGCGACAACAGTGACCCGGCTCGATGCCATGTCCGATCCTCTCCGAGCGAGGATCGATTGTCACGCAATCGCAATAATTAGAAAAACTTGTTTGATCTATAATTTGCATAAGTCGATTTTTGTCTGCAATGCGCAGCCTCAACCTCGATCAGCTCGAAACCTTCGCCGCGGTGGTCGAGCTCGGCAGCTTTTCGGCGGCGGCGGCACGGCTCAACCTGACGCAGCCGGCGATCAGCTTTCAGATCCGCCAGCTGGAGCAGCGGCTCAGCCTGCGCCTGATCGAGCGTATCGGCCGCAAGGCGCGGCCGACCGCCGCCGGTCTCGACCTGCTGCCGCATATCCGGCAGATCGAGGCGGCAGTGGCCAGCGCGATCGAGGCGATGACTTATCATACCCAAGGAATCGCCGGCCGGGTGAGGCTCGGCACCGGGGCCACCGCCTGCATCTATCTACTTCCGACGCTGCTCAGCGATTTGCGCCGGCGCTTTCCGCTGTTGGAGATTGTCGTGCGCACCGGCAATTCGCCGGACATTCTGCGCGCGCTCGAAGACAACACGCTCGATGCGGCGCTGGTGACCTTGCCGGCGCCGGGCCGAATGTTCGCCGTCGAGAAGCTGCTCGACGACGAGATCGTCGCGGTGTTTCCGCCCGGACTCGACCCGCCGCGCATGGCATCGGCCGCAGCCCTGGTCGGGCTGCCGGTATTGCTCTACGAGCCCGGCGGCAACGCGCGCCGGGTGATCGACGATTGGTTCGGCCGAGCCGGCGTCGCGCTCAAGCCGGTCATGGAGCTCGGTAGCATCGAAGCGATCAAAGAGCTTGTCGCCGCCGGCCTCGGTTGCGGGTTGCTGCCGCGGCTCGCGATCCGGGAGGGGGAGGGCAGCGAGGTGACGGCGCGCCCGCTCGCACCGCCGCTCTACCGCGAGATCGGCCTGGTGCTGCGCCGCGACAAGGTGCCCGACCATGGGCTGTGCGAGCTGGTGCGCGTGCTGACGGCGTTGAAGACGCCGGGTGCTCACTCCGGCAACACCTCGTAAACGACTCCTTCGCGCGCTTCGCGGTCTTCGAGCTCGCGGCTCACCGGCACCACATAGCGCGCGCGCTCGGCGAGCCCCTCGCGCGGCAGATAGGCCCGCCCCGGGTCGCCCAGCAGTGCCAGCCGGCCGCGCGCGGCGATGCGGCGCAGCAGCGCGATCATGCGCGACGACATCTTTTCTTCGTAGCAGACATCGCCCGCCGTCACGACGCTCCAACCGGCCGGGCCGCGGTCGAGCAGATCGCGCGTGTCGATGCTGACCGATACGCCGTTCAGCGCGGTGTTGAGCCCGATCGCCGCGGCGGCGAAGGGGTCGATGTCGGATGCGGTGACGCGGCGCGCGCCCGCCGTGGCGGCGGCAATCGCGACCATGCCCGAGCCTGAGGCGACATCGAGCACATCATTTCCGGCGACTGTCTCGGGGTGATCAAGGATGTAGCGCGCCAGCGCCTGGCCGCCGGCCCAGGCAAAGGCCCAGAACGGTGGTGGTGTCCCAAAACGCGACAGACTTTCCTCGGTCGCCTGCCAGATCGGCGTGACTTCGGTCGCGAGATGCAGCCGGATTTCCGGCACCAGCGGTGGCGACCCGATCGCCGTATTGCCGCGGACAAAATCTGCCGGGTCCACGAGCGGGCGAGCGGAATTAGAAAAAATGTCCGGCGACGATGCCGAGAAGCATCATCCAGCCGACAAACCGATTAAAGCGGAAATAGGCTAGGCAGCTGGCGGGATCGTCGAGATTGACCTCCGCTCCTTGCCGATAGAGCAGCATGCCAACGCTCGCAAGCACGATAATGAAGCTGATCTTCAAGTGAGCAGCGAGACCGGCTGCCAGCCAGAACGCTATCGCGATACCGTAGAACACAAACAAAAAAGGGCGCGTTCGCTCGCCGAGCGCCAGCGCCGAGGATTTGACGCCGATCCGCGCGTCGTCTTCCTTGTCCTGGTGCGCGTAGATCGTGTCATAGCCGAGCGTCCAGAAAATGCCGCCGAGATAGAGCAGCACCGGCGGCCAATCGAGACTGCCTGTCACCGCGGTCCAGCCGAGGATCGCGCCCCAATTGAAATTAAGTCCGAGAAAAAGCTGCGGCCAATAGGTGATGCGCTTCATATAGGGGTAGGTCGCGATCAGCCCGAGCACCGCCAGCCCGAGCACGATGCTCGGGCGATTGAGGCTCAACAAGATCGCCGCGCCGACCGCCAGTTGCGCCGCCATGAAGACCACGGCTTGCCGGACCGAAACCCGGCCGCTCGGGATCGGCCGGAGGCGGGTGCGCGCGACCTGACCGTCATAGTCGCGGTCGGCGATATCGTTGAGCGTGCACCCGGCGCCGCGCATCGCCACCGCGCCGAGCGCGAACAGCGCCAGCAACACGGGATCGGGCCAGCGCGGCCCGGCGAGCGCGATCCCCCACCAGCCGGGAAACAGCAGGAGCCACGTGCCGATCGGTCGGTCGAGCCGCGCCAGTCGCGCATAAGGCTCGGCCCAACCCGGCAACCACCGATCGACCCAATCGCCGACATGGATATCGGTCGGATCCGGCAGGGGGCTGAGGTCGGCTTTTCCCGAAACGTCGCTCATCGGCTAATCTTGGGGCAATGGAGCCGTCATTGCGAGCGCAGCGAAGCAATCTGTGTCCGTCTTGGTCATTGACGGCGGGCAACTGCATCGTTGCTCGCCGCTCCTCGCGATGACTGCCGAGAAAATAGCAACGCGCCTTTATTTGCCGGCGGCGCTGGTCCCCGGCAGCGCGGTCGCGCTCGACGCCGGGCTGAGCCATCGCCTGCGTACCGTGCTGCGGTTGAGCCCGGGCGCGTCGGTGGCCGCGTTCAATGCGAACGATGGCGAGTTTCTCTGCCGGGTCGCAGAGCTCGGCCGCAATCGCGGGTCGCTCACGGTCGAATCCCGCCTGCGCGCCGCGGAGCCCGAGGCCGGGCCGTGGCTGTTGTTCGCGCCGGTCAAGCGATTGCGGCTCGAATGGCTGTTCGAGAAGGGAACCGAACTGGGGGTCGGCGCCTTTGCCCCGGTGATGACGGCGCGAACCCAGCCCGACCGGCTCAATTCGGAGCGGCTTCTCGCTCACGCCGTCGCCGCTGCTGAGCAGTGCGAACGCCTGTCAGTGCCGGATATCCGCCCGCTCGCGCCGCTGAACCAAGTGCTCGCCGAATGGCCGGCCGGGCGCTGGCTGATCTTTTGCGACGAGAGCGGCGGCGGCATCCCGATCGCCGAAGCCGTGGCTGGGCTGCCGGCGGGAGCGGCCGCCGCGCTCATTGTCGGGCCGGAAGGTGGCTTCACCCAAACGGAGCTTGACGCCCTCGCCAATCTCCCTTTTGTTAAGCGCGCTGGGCTTGGGCCGAGGGTGCTGCGCGCCGAGACGGCCGCGCTCGCCGCCCTGGCGGCCTACCAGGCCATCGCCGGGGATTGGCGCAGCCTCCGCCGTCGTTGAGGCCCGCCGAATCCTCGCTGCACGACGCCGATTTTTTGTCACGCATCTTGGAGTAAGCTGGCCGCATGTCCGCCCCGCCGAAATCGCCCGGAGTGCCGATCACCGACCGGCGGCAGCTCGTCGAATACCATGAGGCCGGCAACAAGCCGCCCGCCGCGTGGCGTGTCGGCACCGAGCACGAGAAATTCGTCTTCCGCCATAGCGATCTGCGCCGCGTGCCCTATGAGGGGCCGGACGGCATTCAGGCGTTGTTGCAGGGGATGACCCGGTTCGGGTGGAAGCCGGTGGTCGAGGCAGGCAACATCATCGCGCTCGAAAACGATGCGCGATGTTCGATCACCCTCGAACCGGGCGGGCAGTTCGAATTGTCGGGCGCGCCGCTCGAAACCGTCCATCAGACTTGCGACGAAGTACACGAGCATTTGCGCCAAGTGCGCGAAGTCTGCGACGAATTGGGGCTCGGCATGCTGGGCCTCGGTTTCGATCCCAAATCGCGGCGCGAGGACGTCAGCTGGATGCCTAAGGGCCGCTACCGCATCATGCGCGACTACATGCCGAAACGCGGCGGTCATGGCCTCGACATGATGTTGCGCACCTGCACTGTGCAGGCGAACCTCGACTACCAGTCCGAAGCCGACATGGTGAAGAAATTTCGCGCCAGCCTGGCCTTGCAACCGGTGGCGTCGGCGCTCTTCGCCAACTCGCCGTTTACCGAAGGCAAGCCCAACGGCTATCAGAGCTATCGCAGCTTTGTGTGGACCGACCTCGATCCCGACCGCAGCGGCATGCTGCCCTTTGTGTTCGAGGACGGGTTCGGCTTTGAGCGCTATGTCGACTACCTGCTCGACGTGCCGATGTATTTCGTCTACCGCGATGGCAACTATATCGACGCGAGCGGCCAGTCCTTCCGCGATTTTATCGCCGGGAAGCTACCCGCGCTGCCGGGCGAAGTGCCGACGATGACCGACTGGGTCGATCACTCGACGACGGCCTTTCCCGAGGTGCGGCTCAAGACCTATCTCGAAATGCGCGGCGCCGATGGCGGGCCGTGGCGGCGCTTGTGCGCGCTGCCCGCGCTGTGGGTCGGGCTGCTCTACGACCAGACGGCGCTCGACGCCGCCTACGACCTCATTGCCGACTGGACCGAGACCGAGCGCGCGGCGATGCGCGCCGAGGTGCCCCGCTTCGGGCTCGACACGCGCATCCGTAGCCGCACCCTGCGCGACGTGGCACTGGAAGTCCTCGATTTCGCGCGCGAAGGGCTTCACCGCCGCGCCCGGCGCGGACAAGGCGGCGAGGACGAGACGCATTTTCTCGACACGCTGTTCTCGATTGCCGGCTCCGGCCGCACCCCCGCCTCCGAGCTGCTTGAAGATTTCAATACACGCTGGAAGGGCGACATCGACAAGGTCTACGAGGAATACGCGTACTAATTACGGACCTCACGTTGTCATTGCGAGGAGCCCAAAGCGCGACGCGGCAATCTCGCGCCATGGAGGGCAAACGGCCGGGGATTGCTTCGCTCCGCTCGCAATGACGAGGAAGGGATCATCCCGGCCGCCGCGATCCCGGCGGCGTGCCGCTGCTGATCCCGTCGCCGAGCTTGAAGAAACGCCAGCCCGCGGGGTCGGCCATGTCCGCCGCGGGCGGCTTGCCGGAGAGCGACATCCAGCGCTCGTTATGCCAGCTCGTCATCGCCACCTCGGCGCGCAGGCCGGCGCCGGCGATGGGCGCGGTCACCCCGAGATACGACCACGGGATTGTCATCTCGGCGGTCACGCGCGGCTGGTCGGCGCCAAAATAGACCGCCTGCGTATCGCCTGGCGCGGTGCAGCCGTGTTCGACGGCCTCATTCGCCGGGCCGGCGCAGAGTTCGACGACCATCTGCTGAAAATCGGGATGCTGTTTGTCCCGCCGGCGCGGCGGAATAAAGAACAGCGTCACCCGCCGCGGCCCGGCGCCGGCATCGATGCCGATCTCGACGCGATAGGCTTCGCCGAGCGGAAAGGCGCCGTCATACGCGAACAAGTCGATATCGTAATAATCCTGCCCGATTGTCGCGAGGTTGAGGCCCTTGTCGCTCCACGCCAGGTAGATTTCGCCAAAATCGACCGCGCCGGGCGAGGGGACGAGCGGCGGCAACAGGCTCGCCGGCTTTGGCCAGTCGGCGATAAAATGATCGGTCAGTGAGACCGCCGCGTGCGGCAGCTCGAGCGCGCGCGTCCCTCTTGCCATCACGGGTGCCGCGGCCTTCGCCGCCGCATGGATCTGCGGCGCCCGGCGGTTCGCCGCGGTGAGGGCGCCGGTGACGTCTTCGTAGGGCTGGTCGTTGATGTCGACGAGGCCGAAATCGTAATCCTCGCCGTCTTGCCGGCCGCCTTTCGGGTGATCGTAATACTGGAACCAATGAATGCCGACGATCTCCGGGAGCGCCGCGAAATTATCGTCCGCCGCAGCGGCGCCGCGCGCCCGCTCCGCCTGGGTTTCGACCGTCATCAGATGGCCGTTGTTGCTGTTGCCGGTGCGGTTCTGGTTGGCCGCGAAGAACCACTCGGTAACGAGGATCGGCTTGCCGCCCGAAAGTTTCTCCAGTCCATCCCAGAAATAATGCGCGATCCAGCCGTCACTGGAGTCGGGATTGTAATTGGTCGCGATCACGTCGACATGGCGCGCCATCGCCCGCACCGCCGCCGGGTCGTAATAAATCGGCAGGCGGTCGCCGAGATAAAGTGCGTCGGGATCGGCGGCGCGGATCGCCTGTTCCGACAGCGCGTAATAATGCTCGGCGAGAAGGCCGGTCCATTCGCGCACCGCCGCGATGCCATGCCCGCCCGGCCGCATATGGGTGAACTGCGTCGTCGCGAGCAGCCCGTCCCATGACGCGACCCCAGCCGGCGGGATGAAATCGGCAGCAAAAAGCTGCCAATCGCCGCCGTAATCCTGGCGCAGCATCGCGACCCAGCGCTGCTTGGTGAAATTGTCGGCGGGTTTTGCCGAGTAGAAGATGAACAGCGCGCCGGCCCACCAGCCGACTTCGTTGTCGGAGAAATAGCCGATCCGATAGGGCGAGCCACGATAGGGCGCGACCAGTTCGGGCGCCAGCGCCATCATCCGTGTTTCTGTCGCCGGGTCGAACGGGTCGAACCAGTGGAATTGGGCGAGCCGTCCGAGCTCCAGATTGACGACCATCGGCATGTGCAGTTTGTCCGGTGGCAGCGACCAGCCGCCGGCGGTGTTGAACCCCCAATCGGCGAGCCGCTGCCTCGCGCGTCCGGCCCACGCTTCGATCGACGGATCGAACGCGCTCCAGCTATACCAGGTCTTGCCGTCCTTCTCGCGCCACGCATAGCCGGCATCGACTGTGTTGACGCCAAGGCTGTAGAACCGGTTGCCGCACGGCGTCTTGAGCCATTGGACACCGTTATCCCGCATGACCGACCAGCGGCTGGTCGGCGCGGTCGCGAGGTCGCACGCCGTCGCCGGAAAGGGTGCTATCAGCGCCGCAAGGCAGAACCAAAGGCTGCAACACCTCTGTGCGTCCTTCGAGACGCGCCTAAAGGCGCTCCTCAGGATGACGCGCATGGTGGTGAGGGCATCAAGAAATCCGTCGTCCCGAGGAGCCCGCACCGCGGGCGTCTCGAAGGACGCTTAACGCCAGCTCGAGTGCCTTGTCAAAAACTCAGGCGGCGGTGCCGCCGACGGTGATGCCGTCCATGCGGACGGTTGGCTGGCCGACACCGACCGGCACGCCCTGGCCGTCCTTGCCGCACGTGCCGACACCGTCGTCGAGCTTCAAATCGTTGCCAATCATCGTGATCTTGGTCATCGCGTCCGGGCCGTTGCCGATCAGGGTCGCGCCCTTGACCGCGGGGCCGACCTTGCCGTCCTCGATCAGATAGGCCTCCGAGGCGGAAAAGACGAACTTGCCCGAGGTGATGTCGACGCTGCCGCCGCCGAAATTGACCGCGTAGAGGCCTTTCTTGACCGAGCCGATGATCTCCTGCGGGTCATGGCTGCCGGCCAGCATGTAGGTGTTGGTCATGCGCGGGATCGGCGCGTGCGCAAAGCTCTCGCGGCGGCCATTGCCGGTCGGTTTGACGCCCATCAGCCGGGCGTTCATGCGGTCCTGCATGTAGCCTTTGAGGATGCCATCCTCGATCAGCACGTTGTAGGCCGACGGCGTGCCCTCGTCGTCGACGGTCAGCGAGCCGCGCCGGTCGGGAATCGTCCCGTCATCGACGACAGTGACGCCTTTCGAGGCGACGCGCTGGCCCAAGAGCCCGGAGAACGCCGAGGTCTTCTTGCGGTTGAAATCACCTTCGAGCCCGTGCCCGACCGCCTCGTGCAGCATGACGCCGGGCCAGCCCGAGCCGAGCACGACGACCATCTCGCCGGCCGGCGCCGGCACTGAGCCGAGATTGACAAGCGCCTGGCGCAGAGCCTCGTCGACCGAAGCCTGCCAGTTCTCCGGGTCGAAATAGCGCTCGTACGCGAACTGGCCGCCGCTGCCATAGGAGCCGGTCTCCATGCGATCGCCTTCGCCGACCATGATCGAGACGTTGACCCGCACCAGCGGGCGGATGTCGGCGACCCTGGTGCCATCGGCGCGGATGATCTGCACGGCCTGCCAAACGCCGCTCATCGAGGCCATCACCTGGCGCACGCGCGGGTCCTTGCCGCGAGCATAGGCGTCGATATCGGTCAACAGCTTGGTTTTGGCCGAAAGGTCGATGCCCAGCGGGTTGAGGTCGGTATAGAGCTGGCGGTTGGTGCCGACCGGCGGCTCGGCCATCGTGCCGTGATGGCCGCTGGCGACGGCGCGCACCGTCGCTCCGGCGCGGCGGATCGCCGCCTCGGAAATCTCTGACGAATGGGCATAGCCGGCCGCGTCGTCGGCGATCGCGCGCAGGCCAAAGCCTTGCGTCGTATCGAACGAAGCGCTGCGGATGCGGCCATCGTCGAGCGCGACGCTCTCCGATTGGCTGTATTCGAGGAACAGCTCGCCGTCATCCATGCCGTGCAGCACTTCACCGACCAGCGTTTCGACGCGATTCGGGTCCATGCCGGTGCGCGTGAAGAACAGATCGTCGGTCA